>CAJDVC010000028.1_pt1 | contig 30433 bp, 24 predicted proteins | sample 7391211 | NCBI WGS metagenome assembly CAJDVC01 (sample SAMEA7055683, study PRJEB34461) | soil metagenome | biome: terrestrial ecosystem; feature: Peninsula; material: soil | place: Antarctica | collected 2016 | reverse complement strand
GTCCATCCCAAAAAGATCGTCCCCGCTGTCGTGCAGTTCGTCGATATCGCCGGCCTTGTAAAGGGCGCCGCCGATGGTGAAGGACTCGGTAACAAGTTCCTGGCGAACATCCGCGAGACAGATGCGATCGTGCACGTCGTTCGCTGCTTCGAAGATGAAGACGTGACGCACGTGATGGGCGGCGTCGATCCTGCGCGCGATCGCGAAGTGATCGAGTTCGAACTCGCCATCGCTGACCTCGCGACTCTGGAGAAGCGGCTCGACAAGACGCGGCGCACGGCGAAAACCGGCGACAAGGATGCTACCAACGAATTGGTCGTGCTCGAGCGGGCAAACGAATTTCTGAAGGAAGGCCGCGGCCTCTGGCACGCCTCGCTCACGTCACACGAGAAGGAAGTGCTTGCACCGTTGTCATTGCTCACGGTGAAACCCGTGCTGTACGCGGCCAATGTAAGCGACGCGGAATTGACCGGAGACGAGGGCAAGCATCTCAAGGCATTGCGCGCCGCCGTTGCAGCAAGCGGCGAGACCGCCGAAGTCGTCCCCTTCTCTGCCAAGATCGAGGCCGAACTGGCCGAACTGCCACCGGAAGATCGAGGCGACTTTCTGGCTTCACTCGGACTGGATAGTGCCGGGCTGGATCGGCTCATCCGGGCCGGTTATCACCTGCTCGGGCTTCAGACCTACTTCACCGCTGGTGAGCAGGAAGTGCGGGCCTGGACCATTCATCGCGGCGACACCGCTCCGCAGGCGGCAGGCGTGATACACACCGACTTTGAACGGGGCTTTATCAAGGCTGATACGGTTGCCTTCGACGCGTTCATCAACGATGGCGGCTGGAAGGACGCGCGGGAGAAAGGCGACGTGCGGTCCGAAGGCAAGGAATACGTCGTGAAGGACGGGGACGTGCTGCTGTTCAAGTTCAACGTGTAGCGCGGGGGCTTTACGGAGGCCACTGGTTCGGCCAACCGGATTGGCTATATTTCAAGGCTACACAAAAACCCATCCCTTCCCTCGGTTAAGGCAACCAACCGGGGGCGGTTATGACCACAAGGAGGATTGCCAGCACATGACTCGTGAATACGAGGCGGTGTACATCTTCGATTCTGCGCTCGAAGACGCCGCCATCACCGAGAAGTTGAGCCGCCACCACGGCCTGCTCAGCCTCACCGAAGAAGCAAAGCTGGACATCTGGGGCCGCCGTCAACTGGCCTACAAGATCGGTCGCCACGAAAATGGCTCGCCGACACCACGACCCTTCCCGAGTTCGAGCGGTCGCTCAAGCTCGATGATGGCGTCATTCGCTATCTCATAAGTCTCTACGAACACGAGCTCGGCATCCCGGCCGACCGCGTTGAAGCCAATGCGGAGCGCGAGCGCGCACTGGCGGAAGACGAAGACGAAGACGACGAGGACTGACAAATGGCCAGACGCAACAAGAAAGTATCGCCGGTGCTTGAGGCCGGAATCCGCTTCATCGACTACAAGGATGAGCGCTTCCTCAGCCGTTTCATCACCGAAAACGGCAAGATCCTTCCCGGCCGCCTGAGCGGTGTCGATGCCCGGCATCAGCGCCAGTTGGCACGCGCAATCAAACGTGCGCGTTATCTGGCGTTACTGCCGTACACGAGGAGCCAGGGCGCCTAGCCAGGCGTCCGGTCACTCTGTGTCACGTCGTCTCCTTGCACCGGGTTGGCGATCCGCGCTCCTGACGCTCATCGTCTTCCTGGTGCTTCCGGACTTTCCGAGCGCGCTGCGTTCGATAGTACCGATCACGGAAACGTGGGTCCTGCTCGCTGCGGGGCTCGCGATTTGTGCGGCTCTGGGCTGGTGGAATGGAGGTGGCGGTTGGCTGGCCATAGCTGCGATCCTGCTTGCCTGGTACGCCGCAATGGCTCCCGTAGGAACAGGGCCGGGTGAGTACCGATCACTGGTTCACGGATGGACGCTTCTCCTCGGAGCTTCGTTCGGCCTGGCGTCGCTGCTGACACCGGGCCAGAGGTTCCTTATTCGCGGCCTGGGGGCTGTGGGGATTGCGACAGTTATCGCATTCGCCGTTGCGATCTCCACCCCGGATGGAGTCTCGTCGGTTCGATCAGTGATGAAAACGGAGTTCAGCAAGCGTACTGAAGCGACGATTTCTGAAGTGAACAAAATGGCGGCGACGCCATTCTGGAAGTCTGCAGCAGAACGAAATCCGAGTCTGGACAGCATGGTCGCGTCCAACGTGACTGAGTTGCGCTTGATCGGAGATCGGGCACCGAATACTGTTCCGGCGCTCGTGGCCGTTGAATCGCTTCTTGCGCTGGCGCTGGGCTGGGTGATCTATCACAGGCTTTCGACGGCAGATCTGGGCCCGGGACTGGGGTCAGTGAAGGAGTTTCGATTCAACGACCAGCTAGTTTGGGGACTGGCGGTCGGTGCGACGATTTTCTTCCTCCCCGTATTTGCTGACGGAAGAAATGCTGGACTGAATTTGCTGGTGTTTTTCGGAGCGCTATATCTCCTGCGAGGGGTTGGCGTGCTCTCGTTCATGACGCGGAGCAAGTGGGCGGCAACGCTGCTGATAGCGATGACTGTTCTTGCACCGCTCATGCTCGGCGCACTGGCGCTCGGAATTGGCGTTGGGGACACGTGGATGGACTGGCGCACTCGCGCGCAGGCGAAAAAGTGATTGACGTTCAACAGGGGAGTTGAGGTAACCATGGATGTAATTCTTCGGCAGGCGGTTGAAAATCTGGGATATACCGGAGACGTTGTCACAGTCTCGAGTGGCTTCGGTCGCAATTACCTTCTTCCGCGCGGGATAGCTTACCTCGCGACTGAGGGTAACAAGCGGAAGATCGCGCAGGAGCGTCAGCGTCTCGAGGTCGCAGAGGAATCGCGCCGCGGGTCCGCACGCGAACTCGCCGACAAGCTGGAACAGGTCTCGCTCACCTTTTCCGCGCGTGTCGGAGAGGAAGGCAAGCTGTTCGGTTCGGTAACATCGGGCGACATAGCAGCGCAACTTGCTGCTCAGGGTTTGCAAATCGAGAAGCGCCAGGTTGAGCTTCACGAGCCGATCAAGGCCCTTGGCGTCTACCGCGTGCCCGTCCGGCTTCACGCCGACGTCCACCCGGAGATCAAGGTCTGGGTCATAAAACAGTAAAAGAATGGTCCCATGGCCGCTGGAACGGATAGCCAAAAGTCCTCCATTCCCAAGCCGTGGCCTTGAAAACCGCCAGACTGCATATCTCTGCTTCTCCACACGAGGTTGCAGCCGGACGGTGGGAAGCGACGTAGCAGATCGGGGGCGCGCGGCCGCAAGCCAGCGTCTCCGATCTTGTTTCATGACCATTCACCGACGGACGGCAGCCGGCAGCCGCCACGCGGCAGCCGCCAGCCGACAGAGTAGTCTCCCGAAACTTTCGCTGGCGCACGAAATGCTGTTTCCCGTGTAGAATTATCGCTTTGGAGTTCCCGGCGAAGTCTTGCAGTCCGTAACCCTGTTCTGGAGTCGAATGGCAGCCGCAAATCGTTCATCTTCTCTGGCCGCCGCGCAACGCGCAGCGGCTGTGTGTGTAGACGTCAAGGCGAATGACGTCGTGATACTGAACCTTGATGGCGTCAGCGATATGACTGACTGCTTTCTGATTGCCAGCGGTACGTCCGATACGCATGTGAGGTCCATCGCGGAACACGTGATGTCCGAGCTGCGCAAGGAGGGCATGCGGGCGCATCACGTTGAGGGAATGAGCCAGGGGCGATGGGTGCTTCTCGATTACGTCGATTTTCTGGTTCACATTTTCCACCCAACGCTGCGGGATTTCTACCAGCTCGAACGTCTCTGGGGTGATGCTGAAGTCGTTCCAGTCAATAGCGAGCATGCAACGGAGACTGCAAAATGACTTTCGCTTCGCGGGTATTTGGCGTTCTGGCGGCTGGTGCACTGCTGGTCTCCGCACCAACCGCGAAAGCGCAGAGGTACTTTGGTCAGAATCAGGTCAAGTACCGGTACTTTCACTGGCGCGTCCTTGAGACGGAACACTTCCTGATCCACTACTATCCGGAGGAACAGCTTCCCGTACATGACGCGGCTCGAATTGCGGAGCGCTCCTATTCCCGCCTCTCCCGGCTTCTCGGACATCAATTTCGTGAAAAGAAACCGATTCTCCTGTATGCCTCCCGGCAGGATTTCGCGCAGAGCAATATCAACGGTGACCTTGGTGAGGGCGTCGGCGGTGTGACGGAACCGATGCGTCAGCGTATCGAACTCCCCTTCACGGGTGACTACGACAGCTTCCAGCACGTGCTGACGCACGAAATGGTTCACCAGTTCCAGTTCGATGTGTTCGCCGAGGGCAAGGCAGGCGCCAATCTGCAGAATCTGATGCAGGTAAATCCGCCACTCTGGTTCATGGAAGGAATGGCCGAGTATCTGTCACTCGGTCCGAATCATCCACTCACCACCATGTGGATCCGGAACGCGGTCGAGAACGGAAAGCTCCCGACGATCAAGCAGATGACCGACGACCCGAACGACTACTTCCCGTATCGCTACGGTGAGGCGTTGTGGCGTTACATCGGAGAGCGCTGGGGCGATGCTGCCGTCGGTGAGATCCTGCAGAGCGTGACCACGTCCGGACTGGATCGCGGCTTCGAGAAGGAGCTCGGTGTAAACCTGGAGCAATTAAGCGAGCAGTGGCGCGCAGCAACGCGCGCGGAGTATCTGCCACAACTCGCGACAATGCAGCGTGTGCGCGACTTCGCGACCCCACTGCTCACGCCAAAAATCACCACCGGCAGCATTTTCATATCGCCTGTGCTTTCACCCGACGGCAAGCTGATCGCGTTCCTGTCAAATGGGAGCGTCAAGAAGGGTGAGATTTTCATCGATCTCTATCTCGGCGACGCCACCACGGGAAAGCGCCTCAAGCGTCTGGTCCGAACGACAACCAATCCACGATTCGAAGAACTGCGCCTGTTGTACTCGCAGGGTTCATTCTCGCCAGACAGCAAGCATTTCGCCTTTACAGCGCAGACCGAAGGCCGAGACGTGCTCTCGATCGCGGACATTGCAACGGGCAAAGTGGTGCAGTACGACAAGCTGCCTGTGGATGGTGTGCTGAGTCCGTCCTATTCACCCGACGGAAAGCACATTGTGTTCAGCGGCGTTGCGAACGCGGTAACCGATCTCTACATCGTGGACGCGGACGGCAAGAACCTTCGCCACATCACGAAGGACCGGTATGGCGATCTCATGCCATCGTGGTCGCCAGATGGTACCAGAATCGCTTTCGCGACAGATCGAGCGAGCACAAATCTGGCGACCCTCGATCTGGGGAAGTTGCAAATCGCGATATTCAACGTCGCCAATGGCACGAGTGAAGTGCTGCCGAATCAGCAGGGACTCAACATAAATCCGACGTGGTCGCCGGACGGCAAGTTGCTCGCGTACGTATCCGACCGTAACGGAACTCCCAACATCTACCTGCACGACTTCGCCGACGGACAGGATGAACGTGTTACCAATGTCCAATCTGGAATCAGTCAGTTCACCGAAACAAGTCCCGTAATGAGCTGGTCGCGCGCAACGGACCGGCTTGCGTTCACATACTTCGATAGCAACGACTACACCGTCTGGTACATCGACCACCCGCAGCAGTACGCGACGACGATCCCGCCGAATCAGCCAGTTGTCGCATCCACACCTGCGTCCGCTGGTGTTGTGCACGACTCGACACCCGGTCGTGTGAGCGGTGCGGTTTCGACATATCGATCGCCGTCGGGCGCCAGACAATCGGCGACGATATCGACTGCGGAAGCGGTCGACAGCTCGACTGTGTCCAGCGTCGCGACACTGCTGGCTGATCCGGTTACGGGGATGCCGGACACTCTCACCTTCAAGGAATATCCCTACAAGGTGAGCTTCGCTCCGGATTACATCAGTGGCGGCACTATTGGAGTATCAACAGGCAGCGGTTACGGAACGCAATACGGCGGTGGTACAACGCTTGTATTCAGCGATCTTACAGGTGATCACGAGCTCGCAGTCGGTGGTGGCATTTACGGTAGACTACAGGATGCCAGCCTTCTCTTTGCATACGGGAACCTGAGTCATCGGTGGCAGTACATAACCGGCGTATCGCAGGACGTATCGTACCTGAGTACCGGATACAGTCAGTCACCAACTGGTTACCAGCAGAGTTACGAGTTCCTACGCTACGTGAGTCGTAGCGCGTCGATAACTGCGGCGTATCCATTCAATCGGTTTCAGCGATTTGAGTTCAGTCTGGGGGCAAACGCAATTGGGCGTGGATTCGTGACGCAGAATTACGATCTTTTGAGTGGAAGTCAGAGCATGACGAACGGTCAGTCGCTCGGCACGCTTACGTATCTATCCCCGAGCGCAGCATACGTCACTGACAATTCCCTGTTCGGCGTAACCGGGCCAATCAGCGGTCGACGGATGCGATTCTCAGCGACGCCTGCGGTAGGCAACCTGAAGTTCATCAATTATTCCGTCGACTATCGGCGTTACGATCCGATCGTCTTCAACGCGCTGACGTTTGCAACGCGGGCGTTCTTCACGGGGTCGTATGGTCGTGACGCGGACCTGCTGCCGATCTACGTTGGCAATCCAAGTTTTGTGCGTGGATATGATCAGTCGAGTTTCTACGGCGGTTATTCCTGTCAATCGTTCCTCGGCCAGGGGAGTGTCTACTCCAACGGCTGTTCCGCTCCGCGATTGATCGGTACGCGTGCGGTTGTGTTCAACGAGGAACTCCGATTCCCGATCATCCGGCGTTTCGACCTGGGCGCACTGCCCATCGGATTGCCGCCGGTCGATGGAGCGCTCTTCTACGACGCGGGCCTGGCCTGGAATGCGGGCCAGGCGATCCACTTCGCGAGACCTGCCAACTACGACCCCAATCAGGACATCGATCGCTACTTCCTGCGCAGTTACGGCGGTGCATTACGTGTGAATCTGTTCAATATTGCAGTGCTTAACTGGTCGGTGGCCCGACCCCTTGACAGGCCCGGATTCACCAAATTCTACTGGACATTTTCGCTCGGCGTAGGATACTAGACACGCCCGGTCAAGCGAATCCAAACAATGGGCGCTGTCCTGCTGGACGGCGCCCATTTTTTGGTCCGTCGAAAGCGTGACGCGTACTGCTGTCTTCGATTAAATTCCCGCGGTGCACAGACGGCTCTTCATCCCCTTGTTGTTACTCCCTGCACTCGCGTGCGGCCGAGACCAGCGAGCGAGCAAGGATTCCGTGGACGACCTGGCTCGCGCCGAGGCGACCCGCGGTCCCGATCCAATTCTCATCCGGATGCCGCGAGCGGGAGGCACTGTCACCGCGTACCTTTACCCGCGGCTGGATTCCACAGTCTGGACTGGCAGATCCACGTCCGTCGAGCGCGTGCTCGGCTTCGACCCGGAGGGGGGCGCGCTCGCTGTCGTGGATGAAAAGGGGCAACCCGCCAGAGTGGATTTGCGTGGCGCCTCCCCAGCGATCGCATCCAAGGCGAAACTCGGCTCGATTACAACACCCAACGGCGTAGAGATCTACGGGATCGACGCCGCAGGATCGGTCCAACGGCTCACGCGCGGCGGAGATTGGACATTCAAGCCGCCAATTCCGGCCAAGAGGGTATTCCCGCAGGCCGACGGCACCATTGTAATTGCGGCGCAGCGCGGCAAGGAGGCCGTTCTCTGGCTGATGCGCCCGCCAGACACGAAAATCCGCGATTCCGTCGCTCTTCCCATAACAATTGGGCCTGTGACCGCGCAGGTCGGTGACCGCGTGTATTTCGCGACGGACACAGCTCTGGTCGGCGTCAGGAGCCGGGATCTGAGCGAGGTACCGCCGATCAGAGTGCACGGTTCCGTCGTGGCCCTTGCGCCTACCCCGAGCGGAGACCGCATCTACGTGGCGACGGCGGACGACTCCGCGCTCGCTGTGGTTGATCGATATACGGACCAGATCAGCACTTCGATCGTTCTGCCCGGAAAGATTTCCGACCTGCGAATGGATGGTCTCGGTCGCTACGTCCTGGTCCGCCCAGTCCGGGGGGATTCTGCCTGGGTAATTGCGGTGGCCACCAACCACGTAGTCGGAGCCGTACAGACCAAGTGGACTGGCGATCTCCCGGCGACAGCTCCAGACGGCGCGATCGCGCTGTATTCCGGCCGCGACGTGATCTTTGTCGATGGGGAAACACTTCAGGCAGTGCGTACGATCGCCGGAGGGGCCAGCGACTTCTGGTACTTCACCTTCTGGAACGGCTTTCGGTCGCGAGCAGCGGGCGTCGATGAGCCGGTTTCGTTCGCCATGCCAGACTCAACTCCTCCGGACTCGAGAATCGCGTCTTCAGATTCGACGACACGCGCGACGGTTGACAGTGTGACCCGGCCGGTGCAGTCTGTACCAGCGCCAGCGACTGGGCAGCATCCGCAGCCGGCGCGAGCGGTACCGTCGACCCCGCCAGTAGTTCCGGCACCCACGGCACCTGCATCCAGCCCCTTTACCGTCTCATTCGCCGCGTTGCTAAATGCAGAAAAGGCACATGTGCTGGCAGACAGCATCGCAATTGCAGGAACCCATGCGCGTGTTGTGCCTTCTCAGCGTGCGGGGACAACGGTCTACCGCGTCGTCCTCGGCCCGTTCCCTAACCGCGCCGCCGCGGAACTGGTCGGCCGCGACTCCAAGCGGTCCTTCTGGGTCTTTCCAGGTCAACCATGACGAAAACGACGCCAGTGTCCCCGCCGATGCCCAGTGACACCGCCGAGTTCGGAACCGGCTGGGAAGCCGCAGGACGCCAGATCGCCCCGATGCTCGGCAGCTACTCGGCTGCAGTTATCACTGGAACGGATTCACTGGCCGCCGCACATGTGGCGATCGGCATAGGACTGGCAGAGGCAGAGCACAGACGTATCGCGATCGGCGATCTCGTTGGCGAGATCGAACCGATACAGGCGCTCGTCACTACCGATGATCCGCACGGAATCTCAGACAGTTTCACTTTTGGCGTCTCGCTCAACAAGATAGCTCAGCCGATTGACACAACCGGCAACCTGTTCATCATGCCGAGCGGCACCGGAAGCGTTGCAGACCCGGAGATTTACCGCAATTCGCGTTGGCAACGGCTCGCAAACGGATTCCGTGAAGTTGGCGCGCTGCTGTTGCTCGTTGCGCCAGCGGATGCGCCGGGCCTCAAGGAATTGATCGATCAACTTGATGGTGTGGTTCTCGTCGGAGGAACACCGCTCGATTTCGCGCCATACATAAACGTGCTTGCGCGGGTTCCGGCGCCACTTCGCGACTCTCCGCGTAAACCCGAGAAGAAGCCGCTCGCTCTCTGGAAGATCGCAACGCTGCTGCTGTTACTCGTGGCACTTGTTGGGGCCGGTGTCTATTTTCGCATTGCGAACAACGCCGAAAAGACAGCATCGAAGCCCGCATTTCGTCAGCCGGCGCCAGTTGTTGCCGCCCCGGTACCATCGCCTGCTGTCGCCGATTCAATTGCTGTAGGGATTCCTGCAAATCCTGCGGACTCTGCGTCGGCGTCGGCCTACGCCGTTGAAGCTGGCGTATGGAATTCCAAGGATGATGCGAACGAAGCGCTTGCCCGGTTCCGCGACCTGCTTCCGGCAGGAACAATCTCGCCAGTGCCCGTGGGCCCCAACCGTGAGCAATATTTCAAGCTGGTTGTCGGTGCTTATCCAACCCGCAACGAGGCGGATGCGGAACTTGACGTGCTTCGCCATAAAAAGGTGACGCCGACGCCGCAGCTGGGTCTTGTCGTCCGCACACCGTATGCACTGTTGATCGACAGTGCAGTGGCTGGGCGGCCGAGCGAGCTTGTGAGGAAATATCCGGAAGCCAGAAAGTGGGGTTCATACGTACTCGCGCAACGCGATGGTGCGCTGAAGCTCTATGCGGGCGCGTTCGAACGACCAGAAGATGCAGCGTCGCTGATGCAGACATTACGCGCGGCAAACTTGACACCAACTCTTGTATATCGCACAGGGAGAACACCGTAATTGAGGTTGACCAAACTCGAGCTTCACGGCTTCAAATCTTTCGCCGATCACACTGAACTGGTTTTCGAGCCAGGCGCCACGGCAATCGTGGGACCTAACGGTTCGGGCAAGTCCAACGTGTCGGACGCCGTGCGCTGGGTTCTGGGCGAGCAACGCGCGCGCACCTTGCGCGGTGGCAAGATGGAGGATGTGATCTTCCAGGGATCCTCAGCGCGCAAGGCTGTGAACATCGCCGAGGTTTCGCTCCACTTTGATAATGAGGACGGCGGATTCAAGGTACCGTTCCGCGAGGTGGTAATTACGCGCAGGCTGAGTCGGTCCGGGGAGAGCGACTATTTCATCAATCGCTCGCCAGCCAGGTTGCGTGACATCCATGACATGGTGCGGGGCACCGGATTGGGTGCAGACACCGGTGTTGTGATCGAGTCGCGCATGCTGGACGCACTGCTCTCGGACCGTCCGGATGACCGTCGCGAGCTGTTCGAAGAAGCCGCCGGCATCGGTCTGTATCGTGACCGCAAGCGAAGCACGGAACGCCGACTCGAGGAGACGACCGTCGATCTCGCGAGACTGGGTGATCTGCTGAACGAAAAGGAGAGTCACGTTCGCTCTTTGGCTCGTCAGCGCAAGCGTGCCGAGCGACATGCCGAGTTGATGGCCCGTCGCTTTTCTGTAGATGTTACGCTTGCCGCCCGTGAGATGGTCGCGTGGAGCGTGGAACTCGACGAACTGCGCGACCGGCTGGCGATGCTTCGCGAAGGCGTACCCGCCGAGCACGAGCGCGTGTTTGCGGCAGAAGGCGCGCGCGACTCGGCACACGCCACGCGCGCTACAGCCGAAGGCGGCCGTAGCGAGCTGGCGCGCCTTGTTGGAGAGCAGCGTGAGAGTGCGCAGCAGCTTCGCGGCGAGATTGCGGTGGCAGAGGAAAGACGCCGTAACGCCGCAGCCCATCGGGAGCGTGCCGAAGAAGAGCGACGCGAGCGTGGCGACACTGCGCAGCGCGTCGAGGCGGAGCTTGCGGACGCCGCAGCTGCGCGCGCACAAATCGACATCGAACTGGCCGCACTCAGCACACAGCTAGGCGAGCGGACCATGAGTGAGGAGGCAGCACGAAGCGCGCTCTCGGCAGCACGCGGTGCGGTCGAACAGGCCGAGCGCCATGCGCGCGATTTGCGGGAACAGGTGCATCGCCTGACAATGGACCGCGAAGCCGCAGAACGCGAACGGCAGGATATTCTCCGTCGGCACGAAGCTATTCACACGGAACAACTGCAACTCTTCGATGCCGCACAGCTTGTCGGGCGTGAAGCGGAAGAGGCGAAGGTCGCACTCGACATCGCGCGTGTGCGTGTGATCGAAACAGCGGAGCGGAACGAAATCGCCGAAGCTGCGGTGCTCACAGCTCGGGAGGCGGATGCCATCGCCCGTACGGAATCAATGCGCGCCGAGGAGTCGCACGCCGCTCTTGAAGGAAGGGCGCACGCGCTCCAGGCACTTGAGCGCGAGCGCGTCGGCCTCGCACCCGCGGCGGCCAAGCTGTTGCGGGAGCGGGGCAAGTTCGACGATGGCGCGATTCTGGGTCCGCTCAGCGACTACATCAGCGCAGATTCGGTTCCCGCCGCACTTATTGAACGCTACCTCGGCGCAACCATTCATGCTGTGCTCGTGCGCGACCGTGCCGCCGCCAACGCAATTCGCGCATGGCATGTTTCGACGCAGCCGGGCCCATTGTTGTTACTGCCGGTAGACACGCAATTCATCGGCAACTCCACTGGATCCGACGACGATCTCGCAGCACTTGTGAATGCGACTGAATCAAGCGCGGCGGGCTGGGTTCGAGCACTTCTCGGTCAAGTCCGACCCGTCGACGAGGCCACTGCATTCATCGATTCCCGCGGGGCTATCTGGTTGCCCGCTGCGGTGGCAGGTCCAGGCCCGCTTCGGCGCCGCGCGGAACTAACCGACATAACGCGTGAGATGGAAACCGCGAAGGCTGCCCTGCTCCACGCCGCCGGCATCGCCGCGAGTGCACGCGAAACGCTGGACCTGGCGATCGTATCTGCGTCAACTGCGGCCGATGCGGCCGCGGTTGCGGCGCGCGAGGCTCGTCGTGCGGAAGAAGTGGTGAACGAGATTCTGCGTCGGCATCAGCGAGCGACACGCGAAGTCTCCGAGGCTGAGCTGGCTCTCTCCAAGCTATCCGAGCGGGCTGCGGCACTCGTGCTTCGGGGTCAGGAAATCGATGCGGAAATCAATCGCATCACCGAGGCCGCCCGCGCACAGGACGCAGCACTCCTCGACCACCGTCGCGCACTCAGCGAGTCGGAACGGGCGCATGATGAAACTCGCGAATTGCGAACCGCTGCACAGGTACACCAGGCGCAGGCACAGGCGCGCGCTCAGGTGGTGACGGATCGCGAACGCCGGCTGAGCGAAGAGCAGACCATGGCGACTTCCCGACTCAGCGCGCTGCATACCGAATTGAGCACGCTTTCGCACGATGACGCCGCATTGACGTCGCAGCTCGCTGACTGGGTGCTCGATCTCGAGGCGAGAGACGGTGTGCTGCGGGATACTGAGTCACAGCTCGCCGACGCGGAACGGGCAGTCAGAACGGCGGATGAGGCACTGTCTGAAGCGGATCATGCGCTCGATCAGGTGCGCCGCGCGACTGCACACGCGTCGGAACAGCTGCACGCGACGGAACTCCGCCACACCGAACTTTCGGGGCGGAAGACTGCGATCCGCGAGCGACTGGAGACTGAGTGGAGACGACCTCTCGAAGACCTCCTGGCGGAGAACACTCCCCTGGAAGAGGAGGAAGGTGCACTCCGAGCGGAAGCCGCTGATTTGCGAGCACAGCTCGAATCACTGGGCCAGGTAAACCCGCTGGCGATTGAAGAACACCAGGAAGAAAGCAAGGCCGTCGATTTCCTCAAGCAGCAGCGCGGCGATCTGGACGAGGCCCGGGCCAAGTTGCAGCAGGCGATTCGCGAAATCGATGCAACGGCTCGTGAGATGTTTCTTACTACGTTTGCCCAGGTCCGGGAAAACTTCCGTCATATCTTCATGACGTTGTTCGGTGGCGGTGACTGCGACGTGCGGCTTCAGAATCCAGATATGCCGCTGGACAGCGACATCGAGATACACGCGTCTCCGCGTGGCAAGAAGACGCAGCGCATACACCTGCTATCTAGCGGCGAACGCGCGCTCGTAGCACTGTCACTTCTGTTTGGCATCTTCCTGATGAAGCCCAGCCCGTTCTGTCTGATGGACGAAGTTGATGCTCCACTGGATGATCAGAACATTGGTCGATTCGTGAGAATGCTCAACGAATTCAAGGAGAATACACAGTTTATTGTCATAACGCACAACCCACGCACAACAACCGAATCCGCCGACGCTGTGTACGGCGTAACCATGCAGGAACCGGGCGTCTCGTCAATCGTGAGCGTGCGTCTGCGCGGCCCTGCGGTTGAAGAGGCGATAGCTGGTTCCCTGTCGTCCGAAGCTGTGACGGCCGGAGTTTAATGCGCCAGCCTGTGTCCGTATGCGACGCACCCGCCCGACGCTATACCTGAGATTGAGAGCATCATGCTTGTAGTCATGCGCCACGGCGCACCCGCGGCAGACGTCGAACGTGTCGTCGCGGTTATCGAGGAGATGGGATACGGCGCACATCCAATGCCCGGTGCACAACGCACTGCCGTTGGAATCGTCGGCAACGATGGTCGCGTCGATGCGGGTCGTATCGAAGCTCTACCCAGCGTTGTTCGCATTATTCATGTAACGCAACCGTACAAGCAGGTCTCGCGCGAGTGGCGCAACGAGCCAACCATTGTTACAATTGCGCCGGGCGTCTCGTTCGGCGGTGCTGAAGTCCCGATCGTTGCGGGTCCGTGCTCAGTCGAGTCCGAAGCGCAGATCATTCGCGCGGCGGAAATAGCCCGGGATGCCGGAGCCAGCGCACTTCGTGGGGGTGCATTCAAGCCACGCAGCTCGCCATACTCGTTCCAGGGCCTCGGACTCGAAGGGTTGCGCATGCTCGTCCGTGCCCGCGAGGAAACCGGAATGCCGATCGTCACTGAGGCGATGGATGACGAGGGAGCACGACTTGTTGCAGAACACGCTGACTGTATTCAGATCGGCGCGCGCAACATGCAGAACTATTCACTCCTGAAAACCGTCGGACGGCTGGGCCGACCCGTGCTACTCAAGCGCGGAATGGCAGCGACGATCTCCGACCTGCTGCTCAGTGCAGAGTACATCCTGTCCGAAGGCAATGGTGACGTGATTCTCTGCGAGCGCGGCGTCCGCACGTTCGACCCTGCGGTTCGAAACATGTTCGATCTCACGGCTATTCCGCTTGTGCATGGACTGTCACACTTGCCGATCGTCGCTGATCCGAGCCACGGTACCGGGCTGCGCGACATGGTCACTCCGATGGCGCGCGCCGCTGTCGCAGCGGGTGCCGATGGTATCCTGGTCGAGATGCATCCCGAGCCGGATCGTGCACTCTCCGACGGTGCGCAATCGCTGTATCCGGCTCAGTTCGTGGCACTTATGAAGGAACTTCGCGGTGTCGCCACCGCGATCGGACGGTCATTGCCGGCCCCCCGAAACAACTAGGTTGGCGACGTATTCGGGAACGGAAGCACGCCGAACGGGTATCCCACCGTCATGACGTCCTTTCGCATTACCGTCGCGTCAGTCCTCTCGCTGCTGTGCGCTGCGGCTCTTGGTGCGCAGCAGCCGGAAGCAACACTCAAGCGAGCGATCACGGCATATAATGGAGCCGCTTCGATCTCGGTGCAGTTCAACCAGACCGTAACCAATCCACTGACAAGTCGATCGCTGACGACTAGCGGCGAACTTGTGCGGAAGCTACCCAACCTTCTGTCAATTTCGTTCAACGGAAAAGATCCGGATCGCATCGTATCAGATGGTTCGGAACTCTGGATTTATCTCCCAAGCACTGCGCCGGGTCAGGTAATAAAGATCCCTGCCGCCGCCGGCGAGTCTGGAATGCTTATCGATCCCATGGGCCAGATACTGTCGGCTCCCGCGGGTAGCTACGCAATCAGCGACGCTGGAACAGCGAATATTCGTGGTCGCGCCATGCACGCGATAACATTGGCACCAAAATCCAGTTCTTCGTTGTTCACCACTGCTACACTCTGGATCGATGATTCGACGGGGTTGGTCTGGCAGCTTGAGTCAACGGAACCGAGCGGCCTTGTCCGAAAGATCACCGTGACGAAGTTCAGGACCAACGTGTCGATTCCGCGGTCAACCTTCCAGTTTGCGCCGCCGCCCAAGGTTCGGGTCATTGACGGTACTGGAATGCTCGGCGGTCAGGGACGCAGCGGCTCGCGTTAGCGCGTCATAGACGGCTAGAGTTTCCGGATCGTGCCTGAGTGCAGCGCGATGCGATGCGATTGCTTCCGTGTCGCCCCGTGCAGCTGGACCCGTCAGCACCTCGCGAGGCGATCCGTATTCGAGATTTCCGACCGCCCCCGCCATTAACCGCTGAACGACCTGCTCTGCGGCATGCGATTCCATGCCTGATTCCGAAAGGAGTTTCGCGGCGAGCGCGGCGAGCACTACCGGAAAGTTGGATGCCATCACCGCCGCGGCGTGATACGCGGCCTTGCCTCCAGCTGGAATGTTCACCGTACGCGCGCCGATCGCCGCTGCCAGGCGTCGCGCAGTGGCGCAGGCTACGGGATCACCATCTATCCCGACCCACCCATCGTGCAACGCTGCAGCGCCGCGCTCGGCAGTTGAAAAAGAAGCCAGCGGGTGAAACGTCCCGCACGGAAAGCCACCTGCGCGCAATTCATTCAGCGCCGCTGGTGTCACCGTGCCCGACGTATGCAGGATGATGGTGCCGCGCGTGAGCGGCGAACCCTTATCCTTTGCAACGACCGCGAGACCGTGACATACGTCGTCAAGCGCGATATCGGTAACGGCAACGATAACGACGTTCGCCTCGCTCATCAGCTTTGGATACGGACCGGATGTCGTCGCCCCGTCACGTGGACTTCTCGCATGTACCCCGAGAACCTGCAAGGCAACGCTTCTGAACGCATAAGCGAGCCCGCGGCCGACCTTCCCCGCGCCAATGATGAAGACGCGCTCGCTCACTCCCTCGTCCGCGTACCCTGCATTTCGACAGCCCTGCGCAGCGCATCGGCCTGCGAACGCGACGATGCGAGCAGTTGCTTGGCCGCCTTCAGAGCGCGGTCGTCAACTGCCTTCCTCATGAATTCAGCATCCGCACCGAACACGTACCGCGCCACCTCATAGGAAAACAGTCGCGAGACGAGCGGCGCCGCGCCGTCGAACGTACTCCGCGGAATATCGACCGACCGCGCCTGCATCTGGCGGTAGATCTCGTCGAGCATCGCACGGCTCACCACGAAGCTGGGCGACTTGATTGCTTTATCGGCTTTGAGCTTCAGCGCGTAAGCTGTAAGCGCGTCGTGGAATAGTGATACCTTCGGACCAAGGGCACGCATCAATGCGAAATTCTCGGCCGGCGCGACGGTATCAGCAATCATCACGTCCGGAGTAATGCCGCCACCACCAAGCACCACACGTCCACTCCCGGTCTTGTATCTTGGACGTGCTGCCACAGTGTCGAGCGCTGCCTCACCGGGCACCGGCGCCGGAAGCGCAATAGAGCGGCCGAGCGGCGTGAGCCAGCGCGCGGTTGTAAGCCGCACAGCGCCGCCAGCCTTCACTGGAAACACGTGCTGCACGCTGCCCTTTGCGTACGTTGTGGAACCCAGTACTACTGCCCGGTCATGATCCTGCAGCGCGCCTGCAACCACTTCGGCGGCACTGGCGGACTTCCCGTCTACCAGCACGGCGATCTGGAGATTCGGCCATCTCTGCGCAGCGCTGTCCGTGAATACGACGTCGTCGACAGAATCACGACCAGCTGTACTGGCGATTCTCTCGCCACGATCCAGGAACAGATCTGATACCGCGACGCCCTGCGCGAGTAATCCGCCTGGATTGGATCGTAAATCGAGCGTCAGCGAAGTTGCGCCGAGCTTGACGAGTGAATCGACCGTGCGGCTGAGTTCGAGTGCCGTTGAATCGCTGAATATTGCGAGGGCAACATAACCTATATGCGAATCGAGCAAAGCCGCCCGCTTGATCGCACTGTGGTGTATTGCTGCCCGCACAAGCGTCAGCGTGATCGACGCGTCCGATCCGGGGTGCTGAATTACGAGCTTCACCGGGGACCCAGGCGGTCCACGGAGAAGCTGCTGTACCTCTTCAGCGGTCCAGTTGTTCACCGTCTTGCCGTCGATTTGCGCAATGCGGTCGCCAGTGAGAATGCCGGCCCGGTCACCAGGACCACCTGGCAGTGGACTCACCACTACAAGCGATCCGTCACGCACGTCGACCTGCAATCCAATTCCGGCGTAGTTCCCCGTGGTGCGCTCTGCCAGCCGCGACGCACGGTCCTCGTTCAGATACGTATCGTAAGGATCGTCAAGTTCCGACAACATTCCATCGAGCGCCATCTGGTACACGCGCGCGTCGCTGACGGTATCGACGTAATCATCGCGGACCGCGGCTCGGACCTGCTCGAATAACTTGCTGCCGTTCACGCGCGTGCTCTTGGCTCCGCGCTGGAACATCCAGGCACCGGCTACCAGCGCGATCGCCAGTATCGATGCAAGAATAATTGTCTTCGGTCTGGTACGTCCCTCGCTCAACTTGCCGCCCCCTGATGCACACTTGCGATAAGCGCTGGCTGCAGCGCGGTTGGGAGGAAGCGCGCGATTTCCTCGGCGACGCGCGCGAACACATCGTCCTCCGGCCCGCTGGCATCGATTCTCACGATCGGCCCACATTCGGGATGCAGCGACTGCCACTCGGGCGAGACGAACTCATCGAAAGCTGCCCCGACGCGCGCGTGAAAATCGCTACCCAATTGCTCCATGTAATCGTGTGCTGCTCGTTTGCCCGCACGAGCCAGCCCATCATCTGTCGGAAGACCAAGCACGATCGTGATCGTCGGTACGATATCCGCCACTGCCAACTTGTTGGCGGCGACGATCTCGGACTCAGCGAGACCGCGTCCATGAATCTGATATGCGTACGTGGAAAGGAAGAACCTGTCGAGCACCACAATGGTTCCGGCGTCAAGTGCCGGAGCGACACGCTCGCTTATCAACTGCGCACGCGATGCCATGAACAGCAACGCCTCCGCGCGCGGTGCAATGCTGCGAAACGGTTCCAGGAGCACGCTTCTGATGGACTCGCCCAGTGACGTGCCACCCGGTTCGCGCAGATGTAGACACGCATGACCCAACTGCTCGACGGCAGCGACAAGCCGGCGCGCCTGCGTCGTCTTCCCTACCCCTTCAGCACCCTCAAACACGATAAGCGGTCCGCGCGTCACGAATTTCAGCCCAGTGTGATGATTGAACTCTGTGCGCCCTTTGTGATCCCGTCACTGATCCAGTCATTCACGTGGCGCATCACTTTATCCAGGTTTTCCTGGGCAACGGCGACCCTCTGATACGCGGCGTTTGATTCCACCTTTGTCAGCAGATCGTCCAGCGTCTTCTCCATGTCCTCGGTTGGCTCTTCGCCACGCTGGATCATCGCCTGAGCCTCGCGACGCAGCCCTTCCATCTGCTTGAGCAAGCCGGTCGCCTCTGCATCCGCAGTGAGGCCTTCGTTAGCACGCGTCACAGCGCGGTATTCATCGCTCTGTCCGATCATTCTGCCAAGCTCACGAGCCTTGTCTTCAAGTGCCATAGTGTACTCCTAGGTGCGTCGAGCGACAACGAACCGCTCGCGCCCCGCAAGGTCAAGCCGGACAGCGATCTCGCGATACCGCGGATCGACCGCCAGCGCTTCGGCGGCAAGCGACGCTCGCCGCGCATCAACTTCAAGTGCAAGAACGCCATCCTGCTGAAGCAGGTCTGCCGCGCCGCGTATAATCGCGGCTGTCGCAAGCATGCCATCCGCCCCACTCAGGAGCGCCAGGACCGGCTCCCAGTCGCGAACACTGGCCGGAAGCTCATCGGCCTCATGATATGCAATGTAAGGGGGGTTCGAGACAATTACCGAGGCTCGAAGATCGCGTACTGGAGCCAGCAATGAACCCTGCCGGAACTCCACCGGAACCCGCAGCGCTCCTGCAAGCCGGGCCGCATTTTGCCTTGCGACTGCGAGGGCATCGGCGGAAAGATCTGTGGCCACCACGCGGTCGAATACCCCTTCGCTGGCCAGAGACAGCGCGATTGCCCCGGACCCGGTACCGATGTCCATCGCGCATCCGCGCAACCCAGCCGCCATTCGGAGGACCTCATCCACCAGACCCTCGGTCTCGGGTCGCGGAATGAGCACCCGCTCGTCAACATCCAGCGTCAGATGCCGGAACGAAGCGCGGCGCACCGCATAGGCGAAGGGCGCACCGCGCTGGAGGCGCGCCACCGCGTTACGTGCTGCCAGGCAGGTGGAGTCGTCGATCCCTTCGGCACCATTTGCCGACGGCCAGAATCTCGGAACGTCAAGCAACGCCGCGATGATGTCGTGTGACATCCGCGGTGACGTGTCGGCCAGAAGTAATTGCAGTTCAGTAGCCAGGGCTGCCACACTACGCAGATCCGTGCGTGCAGCGTGTCCGGCGCCGTCACTCACCACTCAATCTCTCCTCGACATCCGCCATGCGCAGTGCGTCGATGAATGGTTCGATACCACCGTTCATGATTGCCGCGAGATCATGTGAGGTGAGCCCGATGCGATGATCTGTCACGCGACTCTGTGGAAAATTGTACGTCCTGATCTTGGCGGATCTGTCGCCCGTGCCTACCTGCGTCTTTCGCATGCGAGCGCGCTCGGCTTCGCGTTCGGATAGTCGCGCGTCGAGCAGTCGCGCACGCAACACCTCCATCCCCTTCAGCTTGTTCTGCAGCTGCGATTTCTGATCCTGCTGGGAGACGACAATGCCAGATGGAATATGCGTAATGCGCACCGCTGAATCCGTCGTGTTCACCGACTGCCCACCGGGACCGGACGACCGAAACACATCGATACGAAGATCCTTGTCCTCGATCCGGACATCGACTTCCTCTGCCTCGGGAAGCACCGCCACGGTCGCAGCAGAGGTGTGCGTCCTGCCCTGGCTCTCCGTGACAGGAACGCGCTGCACGCGATGGACTCCAGATTCCCACCGCATCGCGCCAAATGCTCCAGTACCAACGATCTTGAAGATCACCTCCTTCACACCGCCGAGCGTGGCCTCTGAAAGTGAAATGACTTCGAGCTTCCAGCGGCGACCCTCGCTGTAGCGTGTGTACATTCGCCACAGTTCGGCGGCGAACAACGCCGCCTCGTCACCGCCAGTTCCAGCACGGATTTCGATAATCGCGGGCCGATCATCCAGTGGATCTGGTGGTAGCAACGCCGGCTTCAAGTCCAGTTCGATCTGCGCGATCTCGCTCGTGAGGCGCTGCGCTTCAGCCTCTGCCTCCGACGCCATCTCGGGATCATCGGATTGCGCGAGTTCCGTCACCTCCGCAAGCTCGCGCTCCGCACGTTCAAGCCGATGCGCGAGGGAAACCACAGTCTCGAGTTGTCTGTGCTCGCGGCCCAGTTCTGCGAGCTTTTTGGAATCACGCGCGGTGGCCGGATCACTTAGCTGAGTTTCGACTTCGGTCGCGCGCGCAGTAGACGTGGCGAGTCGGTCACGAAGACTCACAGCGATTCCTGTCGAAGATTCCTGATCATTGCACGTATAGAAATATTGCTCATCTGCCTGATGAAAGGAGTACCGACTTCAGCGAGCGTGAGGATACTCGCGGCGATGTCGAAAACACGAAAGCCCACGACATTCGTGGGCCTTCGATGATCGGGACGATCGCAGCTAAGCGGTCGCCTTCTCCTTCCTGCCGTACTTCTGACGAAAACGCTTTCGCCGTGGCGTACAGTGGATGTATGTCTGGTTTCATTGGGATGCCTCTGGTAAGACTAGCCTCTAAAGATAAAACGATATGGAGCCAGAAGGAAGTCGCTTCGCAGGCCCATGAGGCGACGCACCGGGCTCGGTTGCGGACAAGCGCGGTCTACACAGTAAGCTGGTATGGCCCGCGCCGGCTCCTCGGCTCCGGCTACCCGGTTCCGCGGCGCCGGCGCCCGGTCAGCCAGCTTGCCAGCAGAAAACCCAGAGTGGCGATCACGCACAATGTGCCAAGCCAGTCGCCGACACGCGTGTAAAGCGTTCTCGTCGTAGTCACTTCGACACTGTACGTTTCCGTACGCGGGACAAAAATCGGCGTCTGGGCGCGAACTCGCCCGAGTGGATCGATCCAGCCCGATATGCCGGTGTTTGCGGCTCGCACAACAGGCATGCGATTCTCGATCGCACGCAATGACAGATGCGCGAAATGCTGATAGGGCGCCGTACTGCGCTGGAACCACGCATCGTTGGTGATATTGAGCAACACCGACGTCCCCTGCTCTGCATAGTCGCGCGACAGTTGCGGAAAGATCGATTCATAGCAGATCAGCACCCCTACCGTGCCGAAATCCAGGTGAAACGGCTCCTCTGTCGTTCCGCGCCAGAAGCCACCAAAATAATCGACGCCGCGGAACCATTCGGGATTTACAAACGGTACACGCTCCACGATCGGTACGAGATAGTGCTTGCGGTACGGTGGCTGTGGACTCACGTAACCGCGGGGATCTGTCAGCAGCGCGGCGTTGTAGTATGCGAACGGTGTGCGACGTGGATCACTTGAATCCATGAAGCCGACGACCATCGGTGTCGGACGCTCCGCAACAGCAGACCGAAGCGAATCCAACCAGGCAGGGTACTGCCACAGGAATCGGTCCAGCGCCGCTTCGGGCCATACGACAAGGTCCGGTGACGACCGGGACAATTCCGTACGCGTCATCGCTACGAGTTTGCCGACGTGGGCGGAAGGATCCTCCGTTGTAAGCTTTGCTTCCTCCGGAATGTCAGGCTGGATTATCGCAATCCTGGCAAGCGGACTGAGCTGGATGGTAGCGATGCGCCATTCACCGTAGGCCCCAACTGCGGCAACAACTATGAGCGCACCGACGATCCGCGCCGCCACGGCACGACGATCAGGCCGAAGCAGCCACGCGTCGGCGAGCAAGCCGTTTACGGCGGCAATACAGAAACTCACACCGCGAACCCCGCTGATGTCTGCCACCTGCGCGAGCAGCGGGATGTGTGCAACGGACAGTCCGAGCGGGAGCCACGGAAACGAAAGGTCGCTCAGATAGTTGAACGCCAACTCCGATGCTGTCCAGACGATCGGCAGCAGAATTGCCATTGGCCAGCCGGATACTTTTCGAGCGAGGTGGAGCGCAAGCATCGTGAGGGCCACAACAGGCGCGAGCCAGATCAGCGACCCGATGTATCCCAGTAGCGCGAGCTTGGTGTACAGCAACAGCGCAACCGCAATCCAGTAGAGGTTTGCACCATAGCCGAGAAACCCAAACCAGAAACCCACTCGCGCGGCTTCCGCCGCACGACCGCCATCGTCTGCCAACCTGGCAACAAAGACAGCGATCGGAATCAGACACAGGAAAGCCGGAAGTACAAGTTTGAATGGCGGGAATGCAATTGCAAACATGGCCGCCGAGGCAACCGCAGCCCACGCTCCGCCGCGGCTGGGAATCATGCCCCGCGCGCGCATTTTCATCGCGTCACAGACTGATTTCGCGCCCTTGCTGAGCCGACTCGTAGACCGCTTCTACCAACCGCTGCACCGCGATCTGGTCTGATGGTGGTTCGTACGGTGTCTCGCCGCGCACCATCGCAATGAAGTGCGCCAGTTCCGCACGATAGCTCTGTATGAAAGCACTCTCACGCGCAGACGCGCCAGTTGGCGATACGTCGGTCGGGCGGCCGTTGAGCAACTTCACCACGCGCAACGGGGACAGTCGAGCACTCCCGCGCGATGCGCGTGTCTCGAACCACCAGCGGTCCTCGCCGCCAACATGGTTCCATGCGACATCCGCGGTGAACAACACCCCACTGGCGAATTCGATCTGCACGGCCATGCTGTCCTCGACGGCTGCAGCGCCGCGACCGCGGTCGAAGTGGGCACTCACGCGCACCGGTTCGGAAAAATCCGTGAGCCACATCGCAAGATCCAAGAGCGGGTAGCCCAACTCGAGAAAGGCTCCACCACCGGCTTCCGGACGGCGCGACCGCCAACCCGTCTGGGTTCCACGGAATTGATAATGGCCGCCGCGAATTCCCGTAATTGCGCCAAGCTCGCCGCCACGCATGAAGCGCTGCAACTGCTGTACGTCCGTCCTGAAGCGATGGTTGTTGCCGACAGCGACTTTGCGCCCCGCCGACTCCGCAGCCTTCACGATCCGCGCTATTCCCTTCGGGCTGAGCGACAGAGGGCGCTCGCACAGCACGTCGACGCCGGCGCGAATGGCAGCGAGTACATGCGGTTCATGCAAATGATTGGGCGTCGCTATTACGACAGCATCAATCTTGTCGAACTCAAACAGGTCGTCGATGTCGGTGAATACGTCGCGTACTCCGAAACGCTCACCGAGCGCGCGTGCCTTGGGGCCGTCATTGTCGCAGAGCGCGACGAGCGCGGCGCCACGCGCCTTTGACAGAACGGGGAGATGCGCAAGTTGCGAGATCGCGCCAGCGCCAACAACGGCGATGCGAACGGTCGGTACGGGAGCCATACCCTAAATTACTCTGCCGATTGTCGTTCCCGGATAGTATGTGTGAAGAATCGACAGCGCATCCTGCCCCGCCCGGGCTCGCGCGATGGCACCCCACTGATCCATCCCCACTCCGTGGCCGTTCCCCGAGCCGTGGATCGTCAGCGATGTGACGCGGCCCTTTCGGTCGGTAGTTTCGTCGAACGTAAAGAGAGTACTCGGCAGGATATCGCCTGAGGCGGAGCGGAGTACGAACCGGACATCGTTCCCGCGCACCGCGAAACTGCCACGGTCGGTCTCGAATATGAGACCCGCGATCCGCCCAGATGGCGTTTTGCCGCTCGCGGAAATCTTGCGCAGCGTTCCGACACTGCCCGATCGCGCAGTGGAATACTTCGGAAGGTACCGGTCCAGCAAGCTCGACAGCTCGGACCCGCTCAGGGTTCGGGTCCACCGAAACCGCGGCGCATCTTCTCCGTAGTAGTGATCGGTGCCAGGAATTCTGTCGCTGACCGATACCAGATACGGCTCGTCGGAGCTGCGCCAAACCTCGCTCGCCGCGGCGGTGACACCGCCCGAGTTCGCATGATATGGCGCATTGATGACCTTGCCCGCGTACATCATCACCATGTCGCGCGTTACACTGATCGCTGCATCCGACAATGGTCGCTCAGCATCCATGCCACCGTAGACCTGGTCCATTGTAGTAGCGACCATGTCGTACGGTCGAGAGTCGTCCATCCGGGTATACGTAAAGCTGCGCGCGGCGATGGCTTGTGCTTCGACCGCTGCGCTCTCCAATTGCGTCCTGTCTGTACCAATCTCGAGTGGAACGACTCCGCGAAGGTAATCCTCCACGGCCACCCGGTTTATAACCAGAATACCATCACCCGATGCCGCCAGTGCGATCTCACCACGGTATCGGTGCCCGCCGTAACTCATGTAGCTTCCCGCACCAGAAGGCCGAGCAATCAGCGCGCCACGAACCGACTGATTCACAGCGCCTTTCAGCACCAGATCCCCGTCACGCGCCTGTGCATTCAGGTCGTCGTTCGCACTCAATTCACCGAGCAGTTGCTGCGTGGCGGCGTCGTAGATGCTCCAGGCGCCGGTCGCCGTCAGCTGCGCCGAACGCTGCGAGACGGCGAGCGCAATCCTCACGATCTGATCGTTGGCATCACGCGTCACACTACCCACCGGAGTGCCGTTCGCAATCGGCGCGGTTGTGCGATGGCCAATGATGGTCGGGAGAACCGTTACCGGAAGTTCAGCCACGGGAACCGTCGAACCATTCCCGCCACTGGCAGAGTCCGGCGAAAGAACCAGCGGCGGGAGATTGCTTCGCGCTCCTGAGCTGCTTGTCGCCACCGGCGTCGGCGCCTCGGTCGGGCGCCTGACGGTGCCAGCGCAAGCGCCAAGGAAAATCGATGCGAATACGAGCGCGGATCTCACGCCCATAAGACGCATGAGCGTCACCGGCCGAAACTTCCTATCGTCGTGGATATCAGCGGCAGTTGCCTTCGGACCGCAACGCCAATGTCCGAAACCGGTGCGCTGATCACGCGAATCGCCTCTGCCGTGAAATCATAGTCGTCAACCACCTCGCGAGGGATGACCTCCAACAGCGTCCCCGGAACATAGCTCCGGTCGAGAAAGGTGACACCATCGATATCGTCAGCTTGCCATGGCAGTCGCGCGATAGCGTTCCCGGTTACCTCATCTGCCCTGTCCACGATCGCCTGCACCGGAGTTCCGATGCGGCCCTCGTAGCGCTCTGCGGTAATCATCCTCTGAAGTTCGACGACTCGCTCGAGCCGGTCCCGTTTTAGTGAATCCGGAACATCGTCCACCAATTGCGCCGCGCGCGTTCCTTCCTGCGGTGAGTAAGTGAACACTCCGACGCGCTCGAACTGCACATCTTCAAGAAACGCGAGCAGTTGATCGAAGTCATCGTCGGTCTCTCCCGGGAAGCCAACGATGCAGGTCGTGCGGATTGCAACATGGGGAACTGCTTCACGGAACCGCGCGACGTTCGCCCGGATTGTGCGGGCGCGTTCCGGACGACGCATGCGCTCAAGCACCGTGTCGGACGCATGCTGGATCGGCATGTCGATGTACGGCATGATGCGCGGCTCGCGCGCAACCAGTTCCAGCAGCTGTGGCGTGATTCCAGTCGCGTACAGGTACAGCATGCGAATCCATGGAATCGTCGTCTGCTCGACCAGCATGCGTAGCACGTCCGGGAGTCGCACCTGGCGATCGCGTATATCACGTCCGTAATGTGCAAGGTCCTGAGCAACGAGATTGATCTCGCGCGCGCCCTGCATTTCAAGCAATTGCGCCTCGGCGACAACTTCTTCCGGCGCGAAGGAACGGTGTTTGCCGCGCATCAATGGAATTGCGCAGAACGCGCAGCCATGATCGCAACCTTCACTCACCTTGAGGTAGCGCACGTGCGGTAGATCGCCGCTGTAAATACGCACACCAGGATGCTCCAGCATCGGATCGCCCGACAAAACACCGCGGCTCGCGAGCTCTTCTATCAACCGATCGGTCTCCGACGCACCGAGGAACAGGTCCACCTCGGGCAATGCCTCCTGCAGTTCGCTCTTGTGCCGCTGGACCATGCAGCCAACCGCGACGACAGTCGTGCACGCTCCCGACACCTTGTACTCGCCAGCTTCCACAAGAGCATCTAGCGATTCCTTCTTGGCCGCGTCGATGAAGCCGCATGTGTTGACGATTATCACATCGGCCTCCTGCAGATCGGTAGTCAGCACACCGCCGTACGCCGCGAGCTGAGCCAGATACCGTTCCGAATCAACAGTGTTCTTGTCACAGCCAAGTGTGACGAGACCGACCCTCATGTAACGAGGAACGATTCGAGGGCGCGCTTCTTGGAGTGATGACGCAGCTTGAGCAGCGCACGGTCCTTGATCTGGCGAACTCGCTCGCGCGTAACTCCGAGCACGTCTCCGATTACCTCGAGAGTCATCGGTTCGTCGCCGTTCAGGCCGAAGTACATGCGCAGCACGCGGGCTTCACGTGGCTTTAGTATGAGCAGTGATTGATGAACCGTCTCGATGAGCGCCTTTTCGAACATCTCTTCGTCAGGGAGAAGTCGATTCGTGTCAGCAAGATGATCGATCAGCGAATTATCCTCGCCCGGCGTCATCGGAGCGTCGAGCGAGAGATGCGTGTGCGAGATCGCCAGTGTGCGGGAGACTTCTTCTTCTGTTATTCCGAGACCTTCAGCGATCTCGAGATGCGTGGGCTCCCTGCCAAGGTCCTGCAACAACGTGGCAGCGCGTTTACCGACGCGATGAATATCGCCAGCGCGATTGAGCGGAACGCGAACGATTCTGGACTGCTCCGCAAGCGCCTGAAGTATTGCCTGCCGAATCCACCACACCGCGTACGAAATGAATTTGATACCCTTCGTCTCGTCGAAGCGCCGAGCGGCGCGCATGAGACCCAGGTTTCCCTCGTTGATGAGATCGGAGAGATTGACGCCCTGGTTCTGGTACTTCTTTGCGACGGAGACGACAAAACGCAGGTTGGCACGAACAAGCTTGTTCATGCACTCGTCGTCGCCCGCGCGAATCCCTACCGCCAGTTCAGCTTCCGCCTCTCGCGTGATCAGCGGATAAGTGCTGATGTCGCGCAGGTACTGATCCAGCAGTCCCTCATCAACGGAATCCTTTCGCTTGCCGGGCAGCTTCATCTGTTCTAATTCTACCGAAGAGCACGCGGTGTGAAAGGGGCGGGCCATCATACGATGGTGCGCGAGATAATACGATCTATCGAACGATCGTTCCAAGCCGACGCCAGCGCGCGTCGGTCAACCAGCTCCAAGTCGACGCGCTGTCGGGTCGATAACTGTAGTACACGAACATCGGCTCGCCCCGGACCAGCGAATCCGGCACGAATCCCCAGTACCGGCTATCGAGCGAGTTGTCCCGGTTGTCACCCAGCACGAAAAAATCATTGGGCGGCACTACGAGCGGACCCCAGTTGTTCCTCGAGGGCCAGTAGGTCTCACTGGCACGGGCTGATCTGACAAGATAGTCCTGCTGCCAGCGAAACTCGTCGACCGCCATATCGGCGTCGGCACTCGTATGCGTTACGTACTTTTCCTGCACAGCGGCGCCGTTGCGGGTCAGGACCCCGTCCTTCATGAATAGCGTATCGCCCGGGATCCCCACGACGCGCTTGACGAAGTTGATGCGCGTATCCGAGGGCCACTTGAAGACGATCACGTCTCCGCGACGTGGCTCGTGGAAGGCAGGCAGTCGATAGTGCGTGAAGGGTACCTGAGCGCCGTACACCATCTTGTTCACTACCAGAAAGTCGCCAACCATCAGAGTACGCTGCATGCTTGCCGTCGGGATCTTGTACATCTCGACGACAAGTGCGCGGGTCACCAGAAACAGCACGACCGACGCGCCTAGTTGCAGAAAGGCCCTGATGATTCCACGCATCACTGCGACCGATTCCTCCTCAATGCAGAATCCGCGACGCCCGCGTCAAGCCGTACGGGGTAGTATACCGACACTGCTCAAGCCCGGCATCAGTCCGGCGTTCCGAGGTAAGCGTCGATCTGAGCGCGCTGAAGCGTCCCCGAGTAATCAACGTAGCCAACCTTGGTCTCGGAATAAAAGTCGTAAACTTCCCAGCCGCCCTCTCGATGCCCATTGCCCGTCTGCTTTACCCCTCCAAACGGGAGATGTGCCTCGGCGCCTATCGTTGGCGCATTGATGTACGTGATGCCGTTGTCGAGCTGTTCCAGCGCTCGGAACGACACGTTCACATCCCGTGTGTATACAGACGACGAAAGTCCGTACTTGACACTATTGTTGACCGCGAAGGCCTCGTCTACCGTTGACACGCGAATGACCGACAACACCGGCCCAAAGATTTCTTCGTAGGCGATCCGGTGGCCCGGCTCGACACGAGTGAAGATGGTCGGCTCATAGAACAGCCCGTCGTCCAGGCCGTGGCCGGACGCGCGGTGCGCACCACAAACAATATCAGCACCGTCTGCCTGGCCGATATCCACGTAGTGCTCAATCTTGTTAAGAGCGGCTTCGTTGATGACCGGACCGATATCAGTTCCCTTCTTCCTGCCATCGCCGAGCTTGAGCGCTTTCGTGCGCTCGACCAGCATGCCCAGGAAGTTGTCGTGAATTCCCTTCTGGAGAATGAGCCGGCTGGTTGCCGTGCAGCGCTGGCCAGTAGTGCCAAATGCGCCCCACAGCGCGCCCTCGAGGGCCAGATCGAGATCAGCGTCATCCAGCACTATCTGGGCGTTCTTGCCGCCCATCTCGAGTGACAGCCGCTTGTGCATCCGGCCACACGTCGCCCCGACAAGACTTCCCGTCGCAGTCGAACCCGTGAAGGAGATAAGCGGTACGTCTGGATGTTCGACCAGCGGCGCGCCGACATCTTCACCAGTTCCGTGCAGCAGTTGGATCACTTCAGGGGGAAGGCCCGCATCGAGCAGTATCTCCACGAGCAGCGTGCCCGTGTGCGGTACATCCTCGGCGGGTTTGAACACGACCGAGTTTCCGCAGACGAGTGCCGGGAACATCTTCCACGTCGGAATCGCCATCGGGAAGTTGAACGGGCATATCAATCCCGCAACACCGATCGGTCTGCGAAAGCTCATCGCCCACTTGCTGCGCGATTCAGACGGAACCGTGCGACCAGAAAGCTGACGACCCATCGTCGCGGCGTAGTAAGCGGTGTCGATTCCTTCCTGAACATCACCGCGCGTTTCAGTGAGCGGCTTGCCCATTTCGCGAGTCATCGCGTCGGCGATTTCGTCCTTGCGCGAAGTCATGATATCGCCGGTCTTTCTGAGCACGTCGCCCCTGAGAGGTGCAGGCGTCGCCTTCCACAATTCGAATCCGCGCTTTGCGCTCGCGACAGCGCGATCTACATCTGTCGAATTGGAAAGCGGAAACTTTCCGATCACATCGTTCAGATCTGCCGGATTGCGATTGTCGAAGTATTTGCCAGTCGAAGGCTCTACCCACTCGCCGGCTACGAAGTTCTTGAAGATTTTCATCAGTTCACATTCTTGTAAAGCGTGACCTTCCCCTCGGCGATACGAATGCCGCCAATGTAACTGGGAAGCGGAATGGGAAACGCATCTGGCGCGATCCCATCGGGTGCATCGTGCCTGATCTGCTGCACGAGCTTTGGAATTACCGACTTCGGCAATGTGAAGTCGTGGATCTGTGCCTTTACAACATGCATCTGCGCCAGACCCGGACGCACGACATCCACCGTACCTGCGAGTTCAACCGTATCTCTAGCACCGATCATCGACGCCAGTGGGCCGAGCGCACGCTCCGCGCCGAGTTCCCGAAGCGGGACCACGGCGCGAACATGCAGTTGATCACCAGAAACCATCGCCTGCACATCCGTGGACGACGGTGGCAACTGCTTTGCCGTCTCCTGGATCAGATATGCAACCGCCTGGGCCGGGGTGAGTATCGTCCCGCCGGACGTTTTAGAGTCCCGCAAACGGGCGACCGCTGCTTCGGCGGTCGTAGCGTCACCAGCGGTGACCGCATGCCACTCGCCGACCGCCGGGGCGGACGCCGAGCCCTTCACGGTCCACCAGTAATACCCGCCAGCGAGAATCGCGGCCAGGATTATGAGGCACCCTACTTTTCTGAGGCAGCCGAACAT
>CAJDVC010000011.1_pt1 | contig 31097 bp, 34 predicted proteins | sample 7391211 | NCBI WGS metagenome assembly CAJDVC01 (sample SAMEA7055683, study PRJEB34461) | soil metagenome | biome: terrestrial ecosystem; feature: Peninsula; material: soil | place: Antarctica | collected 2016 | reverse complement strand
AGAGGTAGCAACGTGGAAGCGCTTCACGGCCACCCGCAACGCTATCGCAGAACTGGCGGCTGGCGTCGATTCTCTGACCTCAACGGTTTACGCCAAGGTCGATCTAGCCTTGGTGATCGCTGAGGGCACAGGGCGGCGTTTAGGGGCAATAGCGAAGCTCGATTGCGGTGATCTCGACCTCGTGAACGAAGTAATTACCTGGCGAGCTGAGACGGACAAGAAAGGCAAGAAGTGGGTTGTCCCGATGCCTACCGGATTAGCCAGCGTGATAAAGGCGTACATGGTGAGGACGGGCACGCGGTTCGGGTACCTGTTCACCGATCCGAATGACGCGGCCAAGTCGATGAGTCGGCATGTATTCGCTGACTACTTGGAGAAAGCTGAGAAGCACGCCAAGCTTCCGAAGCTGGAAGGAGCTCTGTGGCACGCTTACCGGCGGAGTTGGGCCAGTGCAAGAAAGCATCTGTCACTGGTCGATGTGGCTGCCGCTAGCGGATGGTCAGATACTGGCACCCTGCTCCGCTGTTACCAGCACGCCGATCTGGAAACGATGCTGGCGGTCGTCAACGAGCCTCGGAAGGTCACAGCCAAGGCTCAGGCAGGTTGATGCAGGACTGTATTGAGCTGGCTCCGGTACAGGTCAACGGTACAATTAGACCCACAACTAGACACAGCAGTTAAACGGAACGCAAAACCCCACACCGTAAGACGATGCGGGGCAAGCATTTACCAGGTCGGGGCGACTGGATTCGAACCAGCGACCTCCTGCTCCCAAAGCAGGCGCGATACCGGGCTACGCTACGCCCCGAGCACAGGAAATTAGTCAGCGCGGCCGCGTTGCGGCAGCGACAGCGGCAATTCTTTCTCCAGGGCGTCCAGAAGCGCCCTGAATGCACGACCGCGATGGCCGATGCGGCGCTTCGCATCTTCGGAGGCCTCGCCGAACGTCTGCTGCAACTCATTCGAAACAAAATGCGAGTCGTAGCCGAACCCGCCGAATCCGCGTGGTTGCTTAACTACCTCCCCCGCAGTACTGCCAGTTCGAACTATCGCGACGTCGCCGTCCGCGAACGCTGCTGCACAGACGAACTCCGCCGCCGCCGGCAATGCGCTCAGTCGACGCAGTTGTGCGATGAGCGTTGCATTATTTGCCGCGTCGAGCGAGCGACCCGTAAGGTCGGTCCGGCCCGACAGGCGCTTGCTCCGCACACCGGGTTTGCCTCCAAGCGCCTGGACTGCAAGACCGGAGTCGTCCGCAAATGTCGGGAGACCTGTACGTCCGTGAAAGTACTGCGCCTTGGCGAGTGCATTCTCCTCGAATGTCTCCCAGGACTCGATGGATTCTTCGTCCGCGGTCTCGGGTACGCCAACTTCGTTCAGGTCGGTAATCTCAACCTGATGTTGTGCGAAAATGTCGCGAAGTTCGCGCAACTTTCCCGGGTTGCGGGTCGCGATCAGGTAGGGACGCACGTTCACGCGGCAAGCGCCATGCGTTGCATTTCGGCCAGCTCGATAATCCCGCGTGTTGCAAGATCAAGCAGCCGATCCAGCTGCGCCCGATCGAATGTTCCGTGCTCGCCAGTGCCCTGCACTTCGACGAACTGACCTTCGGAGCTCATGACAACGTTCATATCCACCTCCGCGCGCACATCCAGATCATAATCGAGGTCGAGACGCGTAATTCCATCAATCACGCCAACGCTTACCGCGGCAACACGGCGACGCACTGGCGATGCATCAAGCCGACCAGTTGAGACAAGCCAGTTGAATGCATCAACCGTTGCAACGGCGGCACCAGTTATCGCCGCGGTGCGCGTCCCGCCGTCGGCCTGTAGTACGTCGCAGTCAAGTTTGAGCGTGTACTCGCCAAACTTGAAGTCGTCCAGCATCGCCCGAACGCTTCGCCCGATCAGTCGCTGGATCTCCTGCGTACGACCGCCGAGCTTGTCGCGCTCGCGAGACGTGCGTGTGCGCGTCGCACGTGGAAGCATTGCATATTCGGCGGTCAGCCAGCCCTCGCCTTTCCCTCGGCGCCACGACGGAACACCTTCCTCAATTGTTGCAGCACAAAGCACCTTTGTCATTCCGAACGAAATGAGACAGGATCCTTCTGCATATGGAGACACTGCACGTTCGATCGTTACCGGTCGCAACGCGTCCACGCCACGTTCAACTGCATCAGCACTAACCACGCATCCGCTCTATGATTGAAGTAGTCGATTGACCTGGTGTGAGTGGCACAACAATCACGTCGCCGCCACTTGCGCGGACTTCTGCTGCACCTACGATTGTGGATTCGGTGTAATCTCCGCCCTTCACGATTACATCGGGACGCAGGCACCGGATCAATTCGAGAGGAGTATCCTCGTCAAACACCGCGACAATGTCCACGGCCTCGAGGGCGGCGAGCACGTAAGCACGCTCGGCCTGCGAACGCACCGGGCGCGATTCGCCCTTCAGTCGCTTAACGGAGTCATCACCGTTGATGCCGACTACGAGCGCATCACCGGCGGCGCGCGCCGCCTTGATCACATCGACATGACCTGGGTGAAGCAAGTCGAAAACCCCGTTGGTAAACGCCACTCTGCCCCAGAAGTCGCCGCGCCAGTCGTGCATGGCATCCCACGACATGACCTTGGATGCAGGATCACGCGGACCGGTCAAAGCGGTCCTTCCTCATTAAGGATGAAATGCACAGGCCTCGAGTAGCGAAATATTTGCCACGTGTCGATGTAGGATCCGAAAACGCGTATCTCGTTCGGCGCGCGCTCGACGGTGACGTGATACGCCTCTTCAGGCAAGCCCAACGAGTCCGCAGCGGCCCAGATTTCCTCTCGCATCGCGTCGTTGCTGCGAAATGTTGCGTAACGCACCTGCTGATCCACCGCGTCGCGGAATCGATAGAAGCGCATGTATGGTGCGCCCACATTCATTCCACCGTAAATAATAATCGCAAGGATCAGCAGCCACGAGAGACATCCCATCTCCGTGCTGGCGCGCTGATTCACCACTGCGATTGCACTCCCTCGACGATCGCCTTGACCAGCTTATCGACAGCCATCGATCGCCCGAGGCTTTCCTGCCCTTCGGCGTACTGTCCGTCTACGATGTAATTCTTTCGGGACCAGAGGCTCTTTCCGTTCGTCTGATCGACCACATCGACGTCAAGGACTATTTCGAGCGAACGCTGAACGGCGGTAGCGGTGCGTGAGCGCGCATCGACACCGATGGGGATCCCGGATTCGTACCTGCGGATGGTCCCGCGCACGACGGCGCTGGCCTTGGCTTCGGAGGATTCCCGAAGGCCGAGTCTGCTTATCAGACGCACACGGAGCGAGTCCGATATCTCGCGCTGGACATCGGCAACGGCCGTCTGATTGTCGAATGGGATGACGGCGATTGTGTGGACGTGCGAAGGCAGGCCACCGCCGTGAAAGCCGTAAAGGCAACCGGAGAGGGCGACCAGCAGAGGTGTGACGAGGAGGAGCTTCTTAAAAGCGCCAGATAGAAGCATCAAACTGGGCCACCGGTTGTTGATTCTGTATATCAAGGACGAGCGAACGACGCCCGGACAACTCGTAACGGACTTTTTTTCCAGGATTCCGCTCGACCCATTCTACTATCCGGCCCGAGGCAATGCGTTCCAAACGGACGAGTTGCCCGTTAATCGCCGTGACGCGCCACGCAACCGGATTCCCGATGGACGCCCGGAGGGTGTCGCCAGAGACTCGGATTATGGTGTCCGCGACAGGAGGGATCGCAAGGCGACCGAGAGCGGCCCACAACAACGGTGCGGGCGGAATGAGATCGAGTCCTCGGGCGCCAGGGGGAACTATAAGACTGTCGCCGACGAGTACCGCACCTGCGGCCGCGCCGAAACCACCGCCGAGAAAGAGGTCAACTCTCGCGTGATCGGGCGGGCCCAGGCGCGCCACTCCATCGCCACGAGCAACAATTGAATTGTCGTTCAATTCCCAGTTGAATGTCAGCTTCTGGGGTACAGGCGGCAGATCAAACGACGGCAGTGACGGATTGAGGGGCGCAACGCCCCGCAGTGGTTGTATGCGTGGTGCGCATGCAACAGCAATGGCAACCGAAATCGCAAGAACACCCGCCAGCAAAGTGCGAAGCAGCATTGTTCCGGGTGCGAAAGTGCAGAGCGGGAGTTTCACCACAGGATGCGGATAGAGTTGATAGCGTCGCCCTCGACCAGAGAATCCATCGCTGCGAGTCCCGATGTGACACGGCCGAATACGGTGTAGTGGCCAGTCAGATGCGGCTGCGGCGTGAGCGTCAAGAAATACTGGCTGCCACCAGTGTCGGGACCCGAGAGAGCCATTCCCACGGCGCCACGAGAGTACGGGAGTAACGTGAGTTCATCCCTGATCGCGTAGCCCGGGCCGCCTTCGCCGTCGCCACGCGGATCACCGTCCTGCGCGACAAAGCCTGGTACGACGCGGTGAAATCGCAGATTGTCGTACGCATGCCTGTCCGCAATCGTCGTGAAGTTGACCACGGTCAGCGGCGCGCGGACACCATCGAATGTGATAGTGATCGGCCCGCGAACGGTGTGCAGAATCGCACGCGGTGCTCTGCCATGCAGCGATGGAAGCACGACTCGACGAACAGCATCCTCGTACCATTCCAGTGGCCGTTCGACCGCCAACGTGTCGACAGTGCGCGCAGTGGAGTCAGCGACGAGTGCGCGCACCATCGAGTCCGGATCGGTTCGGCCGGCGCGGAGAGCGCGCTGGACAACACTGTCCTTACGCGCGGTATCGCTGCGGATCAGCGCACCGAACGCCGCCGCGCGGACTCTCGCGTCGGCGTCGTGCACTGCGGACAGGGCCACCGCGCGGGCTCGCGCAGTATCGGCGGTGCCTTGCCACGCACCTACAACAGCACTCCGCATGCGCCAATCCGGTGACGCGCGCCACTCGGCGTCGCCTCCGAGGGTAATACCCTGCTTCGCTGCACCCTCGAGTAGTGAGCGGCGCACCTTGTAGCCGGTGTCCGCGCGCCATGCTTCACGCCAGGCGGAGCTTACCGTATCGAACGCCGATCCCGCGCTTTGCGCTGCCGCGACACGGACATTCGCGTCGCGATCGTGCAGTGCGTGCAGGATGATCGGACGCGCCAACGCACCGAACGTCGCGATCGAGCTCAGTGCGTTTATCCGGACGTACGGGCTCTGATCATACACCAGTTTGCGCAGGCGAGCGACAGCTGGTTCGCGGAGCGAATCACCGACGACACGTTTGTTCAAATCGTTGGCGAGTTGCGCTCTGAAGCCTGCGTCAGGCGCTCTCGCGACGAGCAATGCACGTGCGCCCCCCGGAGAACGCTGGCGCGCAATAGCGTACGCTGCGGCCCATCGAATGTCGGGATTAGAAGCCTTGAGATACCGTGCGACCGACGCGAAATTCAGCGGCCGAATCCGTGAAGTGGCAAGCAGCAGCTCGCGCAAGGCAGCCGTGTGGTACTTCCCAGTGCCTCGCACACCGGCGAGCAATTGCGCGATGGTATCCGCCGCTGGTCGACCGACCTCGCCGATTGCCCACGCAGCTGCCGGCGCATTCGGTCCACGAGCGCGGACGGTAGTTGCCATCAACGAGATCGACGCAGTGTCGCGAACGAGGCCGAGACCAAAGAGCGCGGTCGAGGCAACGACGGAATCCGCATCATTCGTCAGCGAACGGAGAAGCGGCAGCGCGTCGCTTCGGTGGCGCAATGCAACTTGCGACAATGTCCGAGCTGCAACGCGTCGAATCTCGCGTTCGGGCGAACGAAGCGCGATCCCGATCAGAACAGTGTCGAGCACACGTTGATCGGCGGACTTGAGGATGCGGGCGTACAGTGCAACATCGATGGAATCCGCACGTGCAATTATTCCTGACGTCACGTCGCGCGATACTGGCACAGTGCGCGACTCGACGGCGCCTGCGCCCAGGAGCGCGGCAACGACAACGAGATTCAGAAGCATGTCAGCGAACTACCCGCACGCGTTCGAGTTGTTGCCTGAGATCATCGGGTATGCAGGAGCCGCGGCCTTCGCGTGTCATCGCGACAAGGGTTGTGTATCCGGTTGCAATCAGACCGCCATCGGCGAGGTTGATGTCGTAGTCGAAACGCACCACGCGCGAGCGAACTTCGGTAACACGAGTCGTGACGCGGATCACGTCGTCGTAGCGGGCCGGCTTGACGTACCGAAGGTGAGCTTCCACAACCGCGAGCGCGAGTCCTTCGCGCTCGATCTCCCCGTAGGTCTTTCCGCCCAGGGCGCGTATGAGGTCGGTGCGACCAATGTCGCACCATGCGAGGTAGTTGGCGTGATAAACCACGCCCATCTGATCAGTTTCCGCGTAACGGACGCGGACTTCGGTCACCTGGAGCATTTGTTAAGATACCGCCGCTGCGCTAAGCTTGTCGCGTGCTGAATACTACATGTCATATCGTGTCCGACCTTCATCTTGGCGTCGCGACGCCAGTTACAGAACGGTTGTTCGAATCGTATCTGGCGTCGATCGCTGGCAAGGTGCGGACGCTCGTAATCAACGGGGACTTGTTCGACTTCTGGTTCGAGTGGAAAACCGTGATCCCGCGGCGGGGATTTCGTACCCTCGCGGCGCTGGCTGCGCTACGCGACAGCGGCACCGAAGTCCTGTACATTGCCGGGAACCACGATTGCTGGGGCGGTGAGGTGCTGAGAGAGGATGTGGGCGCCGATTACATCACCGGTCCGTGGGAGGGAGAAATCGGGCCGTGGAGGGTTCGTGTAGAGCACGGCGACGGCTTGCGCGAGACCGAGGACCGTAAATACCGGATGGTGCGGCCCATCATGCGATCGCCGCTCGCCATCCGCCTATTCCGAAGTCTCCACCCCGATTGGGCAACGCGTCTCGCATCGGGCAGTTCGAGCGCGAGCAGGACGTACGCAGCGCGGGATGGTGGAGCGGGATTACGCGCGATAGCGCATGCGCGACTGGCAGCTCAACCCGAGTTGAATGTTGTTGTGCTTGGCCACTCGCACGTGGCGGCGCTCGAACGTGTTGGTGCTGATCAAGTCTTCGCGAATGCCGGTTCCTGGCTCGACGCGCCGACCTATCTGGAAATCACCGATGAGGCGATATCACTGTTGCGCTGGACGGGGTCAGCCGAGCGTGACAGTCTCTACGTGATCAATCGCTGAGCCAAGGAATCGCTTCCCCACATTCCTGAACTGTTCGGGAACGTCGGACGCGATAAATCGGAGCCGGCGGGTGTCGCTTCGTGCCGGGTGACGCAGCCCGCGATCTGCAAGCAGTCGGGCGACTTCGCCTGCGGTTTCTTCAGCGCTGTCGATCAGGCGAATATCGGGGCCCACTGCGCGCGCAATTACGGGTTTGATGAGCGGGTAGTGCGTGCAGCCGAGCACGATAGTATCGATGTCGGTGTCGCGAAGCGTCGACAGATAATCATGCGCGACTAGTTCAATCGCCGGGTGATCGAGCCAACCCTCCTCGATAAACGGAACGAAAAGAGGGCATGCCCGCGGAACCACATGTGCGGCCGCGTCGAGTGCATGGATTGCGCGCTCGTATGCGCCTGAGGTGATTGTACCCTGTGTTCCGACGACGCCGATCGAATGCGCATCCGACGCTCGTACGGCAGCACGCGCACCGGGCTCGATCACCCCTGTGATGGGAATATCAAAATGTTCGCGCAATGACTCTGCGGCGTGCGCGGTCGCCGTATTGCAGGCGATCACGACGTTCTTCACCCCCTGTTCCTGCAGGAAGGAGGTGATCTCGTGAGCGTAGCGATTGACCGTCTCCGGACTCTTGGGACCGTACGGAACCCGTGCGGTATCGCCAAAATATATGATGTCTTCGTCAGGCAGTTGGCGCATCAGTTCGCGCACAACTGTGAGGCCCCCAATTCCGGAATCGAATACACCAATTGGTGCGGATGATCGAGTGGGCATCAGAAGTTCAGTGATGCGCCGACGGCCGTGCCATTGCGTGTCGGGGTAACACCAAGAGTCGCGTTGAAGTCCCAGAGGTTCGCTGCGACGTAGGCGTCGACGCCCGATATGATGTGATTAAAGATGATTGCCGCCAACCAGTCTTCGTAGTGTGTGCGCCGTGCACCAATACGCGCTACGAGGCGGTTCTGAGTGTAGCCTGTCGCCTTGATGACACCCGTCACCGTGTCCGCGGAAAACCCCGTTGGGATGCTGTCTGAGCGCGCGGAACGTGCTTCGCGCAGATCCATTGCTGCCTTGCGTGCCATTCCGAGGGAGAGTACTTCACCCACGGCGAACATTATCGAGGCTGTCGGTCTATTCAGTCGCGATTGCGCGTAACCGGGAAGCAGCAACGAATAGACCATTGCCCTCCGCGGCGAGATGGGCGGGTGTTCAAGCGAATCGGCAATCGTGTCAGACGCGGCCGGATTGCTCTGTACGGCGACGGGGATGGAACGCTGTGCATGGAGTGAGTTCGCGGAGAGCAACAGCGCGGCCAGTGCCAGCAGCGAGGATGTCACTACGCGAAAAATGGCGCGACGGCGAGCCTCCGCGCGAAACTGCACGTCAGCTCTTGACGGCGACGATGGCGTCGATCTCGACAAGGGCACCGCGCGGTAGTGCGGAAACCTGCACTGTTGAGCGCGCGGGGCGAGCGTCACCGAGCCAGCGAGCGTACACCTCGTTGACCAGGGGAAATGCAGCCATATCGTGAAGATAAACCGTCGTCTTCGCGACGTCTGCCCATGACGCGCCAGCCTGCGTGATTACAGCAGTCAAATTGCGCATGACGATCTCAGCCTGCTCATGCACGTCGCCTGTGGACATCTGGCCGTTCGCTGGATCCAGTGCAATCTGGCCAGCGGTGTAGAGCATACCGTTGACCGTAACTCCCTGCGAATATGGACCAATCGCGGCGGGCGCGTGATCGGTATGGATGTGCTGGAGCGTCATCTGTCGAGCGTGAAAGTGCGGACGGGGTCATCCGCCTCACCTTCATGGCGCGACGGAAGCACGAATCAGGAAATATACCGCGTGGTTAAACCGGATCACGCCAAGGGAGTCCGCGTAGCGAGCCGACTGCGGCCGACGATTTGAGGCTGTGCGCCGCGATCAGAGACCCGAAGGCGGGTCGAAGCTTTCGGGTTCGTCCGGCACCAACTTGAGGTGGCGAGGCGCCGCCGGACGTGGTAGTGGGGGACGTGCTGCTGTGCGGTAATATGGGTCGATTGCGTGCAGGGATTCTCTCAGCTCGCGGTAACCCTCAAGCGCGCGCGACTGCGCAATCGACGCCTCGAGACTGTCCGGGCCAAACTGTGCTTCGGCGAGGCGCGCCACGTAATAGCTGCGCCAGGTCTCCCGCACAAGCCGCTCGGTGCGAACGGAGGACGTCATTCCGCGACGGAGCATGTCCTTGCTGAGTTGTGGAATCTCTGGTGGTTCCGTCGCGTTGGCCATGCTTGTGGTATCGGCATTTCGCCTCCTCTGGCGCAACATGAAAACGCAAGTACAGTATGTACGCAATCGTACATTACTTGCCAGACTCTCACGTGGGATGTATTGCCGCTCAGCCGAGCTGGAAAAGACGTAGTGCGTTGGCGACCGAAAGCGCCCCGATCGTCGCTCGGTTGGCCCTTCTCGCGGCCGCAACGCTGGCCGCCGTGAGGGCGACCCACGCAGATTCGTTCCGTTTCCCGCGGTGCGGGACTGGAGCCAGGTAGGGGGCGTCCGACTCGATCAGGATTCGGTCATCGGGAATTGCACGGATGGTGTCATCCCCTGCCCAGTTCCTGAACGTGACGATACCGCTGAAGGAGACGTACCAGCCGGCGTCCAGCGCGACCCTCGCCAGGTCGATGCCACCGGTGTAGCAGTGCAGCACGCCGACGACGTTTTCCCTGCCCGCCTCGCGCACCATCGACATCGTGTCCTCATCAGCGTCTCTTGTGTGGACGACGACGGGACGGGAATATCGCTTCGCCAGTTCGAGTTGCATCGCGAACGCACGCCGCTGCTGATCGCGCGGCGAATTGTCATAGTGATAATCGAGACCGCATTCGCCAACCGCGACTGCGCCGGAATCGAGAAAACGTTCGAGCGCCGGTATATCCTCGCGCGGGTTGAATGACGCAGCATCGTGGGGATGAATCCCGGCGGTAAATGCGACAAAGCCCGGATGCGTTTCCGCGATCCGGGCCGAGCCGAGCGCCTGCTCGATGGATGCACCGATGCAGACTATGCCTTCAGCGCCCGCATCACGGGCGCGACCGATTACTGCCTCGCGGTCACCGTCGAAGGCTTGATCCGCGAGGTGGGAGTGGCTGTCGAAGAAGTGTTCCATACGGGTCCGGCGTTTTTGCGAGGATACTTGTTCTCGATCCAGAGGAGTACTGGGCCTGCAATATAGACGGAGCTGAAGGTACCAGTCACAATACCGAACATCATCACCCATGCGAATGGTCGGATGACCTCGCCTGCAAAGATCAGCAGCGCGAGCGTGGCGGCGGCTGTCGTAGCGTGGGTCAGGATGGAGCGAGGCAGGGTTTCGTTAATACCGCGATTAAGCGTATCATACAGCGATTCCTTGCGCCCCTTCCGCAGGTCCTCTCGAACGCGATCGAAAATGATGATCGTGTCGTTCAAGGAGTAACCGAGCACGGTGAGCAGTCCGGCGACGACCGTCAGGGACACTTCCAGGTGCATGAGTTTCACGAAGGCAAGCGTCGTGAACACATCATGGCCTGTCGCAATTACAGCGGCCAGTCCGAAGCGCCACTCGAATCGAATTGCGAGGTAGACAAGCGTGATTGCGAACGACAGAAGGATCGCGATCAGCGCGTTGCGACGAAGTTCATTTCCGACCGTTGCGCTGATGGCCTCTGTACGAACGACGGTGACGTTGTTCGCTCCAAACGCGGTTGCCAGAACGCTGTCGACCTTCTTCGAAACAACTTCGGCGCCCGCAGTCTGGGCGGCGACTTCCTGTGAGCCGCGAAAGCGCACCGTGAAATCACGAGGCGAGCCAAACTGCTGAATCTCGACGTCGTGGAAACCTGCACGATCCATCGCCGATCGGATCTGAGCGGGTGCAGTCACAGTCTTGAAGCTGAGTTGTTTGAGCGTCCCGCCCGTGAACTCGATGCTGTAATTCACTCCCTTGATTGCGAGCGAGCCAATACCGATCGCGATAAACGCAACGGTGAGTCCAACAGCGACACGCCACCAGCGGATGAAATCGTATTTGGTGTTATGAAAGATTCGCAGCATTTATATACTCAGTGCCTTCTTGTCGGAGTGGCTGGAGAGCCAGATGATGTAGAATGTCCGCACCACGAAGATCGCGGTCACCATGGAGGCTGCGATACCGGCGAGAAGTGTCACGGCAAAACCGCGAACTGGTCCGGTTCCAAACTGGTAGAGAACAGCCGCTGTCAGGGCTGCGGAAACGTTGGAGTCAATAATTGCCGGGAGCGCATGGCGGAATCCTTCGTCGATCGATAGCCGAGTGGACTTGCCGTGATCGAGCTCTTCGCGTATTCGCTCGAATATCAGAACGTTGGCATCCACGGCCATACCGATAGACAGTACGAATCCGGCGAGTCCGGGCAACGTCAGTGTGGCACTGAATCCTGCCAGGGCAGCCAGCGTGTAAAGCGTGTAGACGGCGAGGCCGGCTACTGCGAGGACTCCGGAAAAACGGTAGTAGCCGATCATGATGACGACGACCAGCGCGAGCGCGATTACTCCGGCCCTGATACTCGCACGGATGGAGTCAGCGCCGAGGCTCGGTCCGATGTTGACAACGTCGACAATCTTGAGCGGAACGGGCAATGCGCCGGCCCTTAGAACGAGTGCCAGATCCTGCGCGGCCTGGAGATCTCGACCGCCGAGTGTAATCTGTCCGCGCGTGCCGATGGCTCCCTGAATGACAGGCGGTCGGCCCATCACGAGACTGTCGAGCACGATCGCCATGAAATCGTTGATGTGTTTTGACGTTTCATTGCGGAAGCGACGACCGCCCTCATTGCTGAGGGTGAATTCGACGACGGTCCCTTCTGTCGGTGTCTGAGTCGGCTTCGCGTCGGTCAGATACTCACCCGTGATGATCGGGCGCGAGTCGAGTACGTACATGGCGCGATACGTATTCGCTCCCAACGAAGTCGTGTCGTTGGACCATCGAATAACCTTTCCCGGCGGGATCGCGCTCTGAACCGACGGCGCAGCAAGGTAGCGTTGCACGGTCGGAACCTCGGACTGCAGAATGTAATATTCGCCCGGCATCTGTCCCTGCTGAATCAGCTTGGAGAAGGGACCTCCCGTTACAAGGCTGGTGTCACCCTTGGTCGAATCGCCGGCCGCTTTCTTAGCGGTGTCTTTCGAGAAGAGACCCTGCAATGCGTTCTTCGCGGTATCCGTCTTTGCAGCAGCAGCAGAAGCAGTCGGGGCCGCATTGGCTCCAGGCTTCGCTGCCGATCCAAGTCCCTTGACGGCGGCATCAAGTCGCGGGAGCGCTTTTTCGAGTGCGTTGGTCTTGTCGGTGATCTCGAACTGAAGGAACGCGGACTTTTGTACGACGTCCATCGCGCGCTGAGGATCGTCAATGCCCGGAAGCTCTACGATTATTCGGTCAGCGCCGGCCTTCTGAACGAGCGGCTCGGAGACACCGAACTGGTCAATACGCGTCCGAACGACCTTGAGGGCCCGCTCAATTGCGTCTGCCTTATCAGCTACGGCTCCCTTCGACTCGTCGACTGCAAGTTCCAGGTGCATTCCACCCTGGAGGTCGAGACCGCGTTTGAGGGGAACCCGACGGACAGTGTCGGCGACAAAGACGCCGTTACGCTTGACGCGCTCGGTGACGGTGCGCGGGAACAGCAGCCAGGCAGAGGCGGCTATCATCGCGAGGATGATGGCAATACGGTATTTGAGAGACATGAATATCGGGTTTAGCCCTTAAGGTTACCTTGAGAAGGCGTCACGGTCAACGCAGACCGGGCATCCGACTCATCCAACTTGATCTGCGCCACCAGAGCTTCGGGTGACGGGAAGGCGCGGGTGTCCCTCAGGCGCTTGAGGATGTCCAGCCGTACTTCCTGACCATAAAAATCCCCGGAAGTGTCGAACAGGTATGCCTCGATCGACCGGTCGAGTTCTCCGAAGGTCGGGCGAGGGCCGAGGTTCATCATACCGCCAAAGGTCCCACTGTCAGTCCTGACTCTCACCGCGTATACGCCATCGGGAGGCAGGAGTTTCCGCGGGGACGGTTTGGCCAGGTTCAGCGTCGGAAAGCCCAGCGCTCGACCGCGCGCGGCACCCGGCACAACCGTTCCTGTGATGGAATACGGCCGCCCGAGCAGTTCAGCAGCTCGGGGCAAATCACCGCCCGCGACGGCTCGGCGAATGACAGTGGACGAAATCCATCGACCATCCTCCGCAGCTACGGGCTCGACAACATCAACGCTGAATCCGCGCGTTGCGCCAAGCTTCTGAAGTACAGCTGGATTACCTGCGCGCTCTCTGCCGAAGCCGTGGTCATATCCAATCAGAAGGTGTTGCATGCGAAAACGACCGCGCAACACATCATCGACGAAGTCGGTAGCGGTTAGCGCGGCCAGTTCATGGGTGAATTCGAGGACGACCACGTGATCCAGGCCAGTTTCGCGAAGAGCATCAAGCTTTTCCTCCCCGACGGTGAGAAGCGGTGGCGCGGCACTCGGATTTACGACCTCGAGCGGATGTGGCTCGAATGTGATTGCAACGCTGTGTAGGCCGCGGTCTTTGGCAGCGAGCACGAGCCGACCAATTACGTCCAGATGGCCGCGATGTACGCCATCGAATGTGCCGACGGTGACTGCTGCGCCCTGCACTTCCGGCGGCAGGTGGCCACCGTCGCGGATGATTCGAGACGCACTCATTCCGCGACGACCTTGAGGCGCCGTACAGGCGGCGGTGGCGTTGCTTTGAGATCCGCGATAGTCACTGCGTCGAGAACGTCGAATTCACCGCTGCGAGTGCGGCGCAGTGCCTTGAGATGCGCAGCGCTGCCGCAAGCGCGTCCGAGATCGCGTGCCAGCGCGCGAATATATGTTCCCGCTCCGCACGTGATCGACGCGGTCAGTTCGGTGCCATCAAAGCTTTCGACATGCCATTCATGAACAGTGACCGGCGCTGGCGCGAGCACGATCGGCTCGCCAGCCCGCGCTGCACGGTATGCGGGCGCGCCGAGCACTTTCTTGGCCGAGAAATCCGGGGGCACCTGGCGAATGTCACCGGTCAGCGATTCAATCGCGTCGAAAACTGCCTGTTGCGGTGGAAGTTGCGCGGAGCGAATCACGTCGCCTGTGGGATCACCAGTGTCCGTCTCATCTCCGAAGCTGATTGTCGCATCGTAGACTTTCGGTTCGTTGTCGACAAAGGTCGCGAGGCGTGTCGCCCGTCCAAGCAGTAGTACAAGCAGGCCTGTAGCGAACGGGTCGAGAGTGCCGAGATGACCGATGCTTCGCTCACCATATGCGCGGCGCGCGATGTCAACGACGTCGTGCGACGTGATTCCGGCTGGTTTGTCAACGAGGAGCAGACCGGAAGCCTGACTGCCGTCAGCTTTCACGGCTCGAGTCTTCTGCCTTTATCTGTGCAAGCAGGGACTCAATGCGTGACGCCCTCGCCGCGGTTTCATCAATCTGGAAATCGAGCTCGGGTGCGAGCCTCAATCTGAGAGCGCGACCAATCTCTCCACGCAGTCGGTGCCCGACCTGATTCAGAATTGCGACAGGATCGCTGCCATCAGGCTCCATGATGCTTACGTATACGCGTGCACGGCGCAGGTCCGGTGTTACGTCAACGCCGGTGACTGTGACCATACCCGTGATACGCGGATCCCGCGAACCGCTCGTGAGGTAGGAGGCAATCTCCTCACGAATGGCGGCAGAAACCCGCTCAGCGCGGCGATTGTCGCGAGGCATCGCTTGACCTCACGATGCAGCCGCGCTGGATGCCAGCGTGCGCGCGACCTGTTCCTTGGTGTAGCATTCGAGAACATCGCCAACCTTCAAGTCGTTGAAATTCTCGACGCCAATACCACATTCGAAGCCTTCACGGACTTCCTTGACGTCATCCTTGAAACGTCGAAGCGAGCCAATGATGCCGTCATATATCTCGATCCCGTCGCGGATCACGCGAATGCGGCCGGTGCGATTGATGACGCCGTTACGAACGCTGCAACCAGCGATGACGCCAACACGTGAGACCTTGAAGATTTCGCGAACTTCTGCGTCGCCCAGCACGACTTCTCTCTCTTCCGGGCGCAGCATTCCTTCGAGCGCGAGTTTGACGTCCTCGACGGCTTCATAGATGATCTTGTACAACTTGATTTCAACGCCTTCGCGTTCGGCTGCATTGCGCGCGTTGTTGTCAGGCCGTACGTGGAAGCCGATGATGATGGCGCCTGCAGCGCGTGCGAGCAGGATATCACTCTCGGAGATCGCACCGACGCCACGGTGTATCACTTCGACAGTTACTTCTGAAGTGGAGAGCTGGCCCAGTGCGTCGGCGAGAGCTTCTGCCGGCCCTCCCTGGTCAGCCTTGATAACGATGCTGAGTGCGCGCGCCTGCCCTGGAGCTGTCTGCGACATGAAGTCTTCCAGCGACACACTTCCCTTCATCGTGCGACGGCTACGCGCCTCGCGATCGAGTCGCTGGCGGCGCTGGGCGATTTCACGTGACGCAGTAGCGTCTTCGACGGCCAGGAACTGGTCGCCCGCCATTGGGACTCCACCAATTCCAAGTACCTGAACCGGCATTGCCGGACCTGCACTCTTCTGATTGCGGCCACGCTCATCGAGCAGAGCGCGAACGCGACCGGAGTACATACCGCAGATGAAATCGTCACCGACATGCAGCGTTCCATTCTGCACAAGTACGGTTGCGACCGGACCCTTGCCTGGATCTAGCTGGGCTTCGATGACGGAGCCAACGGCGCGCCGATCCGGATTGGCCTTGAGGTCGAGAATTTCAGCCTGAAGAATCAGCTGATCGAGAAGAGCGGGCACGTTCTGTCCTGTCTTCGCCGAGATTTCGCTCGCCAGCGTCGTACCGCCGAACTCTTCGAGCACGACGCCATGCTGAAGGAGATCCTGCTTCACCTTCATCGGGTTTGCACCGGGCAGATCGATCTTGTTGATCGCGACGATGATCGGCACACCCGCGTTCTTGGCATGCGAGATCGCCTCGATCGTCTGTGGCATGACCTGGTCGTCGGCCGCAACGACGAGGACGACAATATCCGTGACTTGCGCGCCGCGGGCACGCATGGCGGTGAAGGCCTGGTGTCCGGGAGTATCGAGAAACGTTATCGCGCGTCCGCCCGGGAGCGACACGTGATACGCTCCGATGTGCTGTGTAATTCCGCCGGACTCGCCTGCAACAACATGTGCCTTGCGGATGTAATCGAGCAGCGACGTCTTACCATGGTCAACGTGACCCATGATCGTGATGACCGGCGGGCGCGGTGTGAGGTCTTCGGCAGCATCTTTCTCGAGTAGCGACTCGGTATCTGCAGCGTACTCGTCCTCGAGCACAGCCTGGAATCCGAATTCACCGGCGATCAATTCGATCTGGCCAAAATCGAGACGCTGATTGATCGACACCATGAGGCCGAGGTTCTTGAACGCGAACGCGACGATCTGCGTTCCGGGAACCTTGAGCTGCTGTGCAAGTTCGGCGACCGTAACGAACTCGTTGACACGTACCGTTTTGCGTTCCTTCTCGACAGCAGCCTTGCGCTGCGCCTCCACTTCTTCGCGAGAAACCGGCTCATCACGACGTACTGATCCCTTGCGCGAGCTACCGCGCATTGACGTCATCGTCTTGAAGATGTTTGCCGATACGGCTTCCTGATCTACCCTGCGACCGCGACCACGACCGCGCGAGCGATCGTCCTGTCGAGCCGGTGCACGATCACCCGTCGGACGTGGGCGACTTTCGCGCGACGGCGTTCCCGGAACGGACGTGGATGCAGCGGAACTCTGGGGTCGAGAAGTAGAAGATCCGCCGCCGCCCTGCCGTTGGTTGCTGGAGCTGCCCGGACGCGGGCGCGGTCCGCCTGGCGTGAGAGGACGCGGTGGGGCCGCACTTGCGCGCGGCTGCAAAGGCGGCAACGGCGTTGGACGCGGACGATCCGGGCGTCCCGACGAGGGTCGTTGGGTCGCCGGAGTCGGTGCCGAATGAGCGGTTTGCAATTCGGGCCGCGGCGTAGCGGGTGGAGCGGACGGAGCCGGCGGTTGCACTGGCGCAGGAGCCGGAGTCGGCTTTGCCGGCTCGGTCGGAGCCGCCGACTCGGCCTTCGTCTCGGCGGCCGGAGCTGGTTGTGGTGCGACAACTGGAGCTGGCTTCGGCTTCTTTGCAGGCTTGTCCGCTGGCTTCGCCGACTCGGCCGACTGCGTTGCAGCTGCTGTCGTTTCGTCGACAGATTCCGCTGCTGACGTGGTCTTTCGCGTACGATCGGTCGGCGCAGCCTCCGCCTGAACTGGCGGGGTCTCGGCGACTGGTGCAACCGGCGTCGCTTTCTCCTCCGGCTCATCGTGATGTACATCGGCAGCACGACGCCGGCGCACTGAGGGTGGGGCCGTCGGCTCTGACTCAGCGACAGGCGCAGCAGGTGCAGCTGTACCACGTCTCCGACGAGTAGCCCCTGCGGCTGCGGGCGCGGCAGACCGGGCGCGCTTTTCACGCTCCCAGCGCGCGCGTACTCTGGCAACCTGATCGTCGGTTAGTGGACTCACGTGACTGCGCACCGGAATGTCCATCTGGCGAAGCAGATTGATCACTTCGTCAGCGGGAATTCCGAACTCACCGGCCATGTCCGTTACACGCAGCTTACTCACCCAGTTTCTCCCTGTCCCCTGTGCGCGGCTCTTATACCGCGCGCCAACTTCGCATCCAGCACGCCAACGACAGCCGTCGCCGCGCGCCCAACTGCCCTGCCGAGGTCGTCGGCTGAGGCCGTCTCAATCATACTAACACCCCGCCCCGAAAGGAGCGGAACGATCTTATCGCGGCTATTTGGCGACGCATCAGAAGCGACTATCGCCAACCGAAGTGTCCCCTTGAAAGCCGCTTCCCTGGTCCTGTCCACGCCTACGGAAACAAGCCGGCCGCGCATGCCAAGTCCAACCAGACGCAACACCGCGGGCGTCGAATTCGTTACGCCGCTGATGGAGGCTCCCCATCAGCTACCGGAGCCGCAGCAGCGGGCGTAGCCGTTGTCGCGGTCGGCGAGTCTTCGTCTGGCGCGTCGGTCGTCAATTCATCGATGATCGCCATCAGACGATCCGCGTCGTCCTTCATGATGCCAGCGAGCTTGAGAAAATCCTCGCGTTCAAGATCGAGAATGTCATCAAGACGGCGGTATCCAGCGTTCTCCAGAATCGCGACGGTGGCCGGTGGCAATCCTTCGATGGCCGCCAGCTTGGGGTTGGTAGTGTCAACCTTGTCTTCGAGCGGAGCGAACGGTAGCGTTTCTGCCGCGCGCTCCATCCACTCTCTGCTGGAATAGAGATCGATCTTCCACTCGGTGAGTTCTGACGCTAGCCGGACGTTCTGTCCGTTCTTGCCGATAGCGAGTGAAAGCTGATCCTCGTCGACGATCGCCTGAATCGTGCGCGTCGTCGCATCGCTGAACACGCGAGCGACCTTTGCCGGTGCCAGTGCGAGGCGCGCGAATCTCTCCGGGTCGCCCGACCACGGCACGATGTCGATGCGCTCGCCACTCAACTCATTAACCACTGCCTGGACACGGGCGCCCTTGACGCCCACACAAGCTCCAACCGGATCGACTGCATCGTCCCGCGAAAAGACGGCAATCTTGGTGCGGCTGCCGACTTCACGTGCGACTGAGCGAATCTCGACCGTACCGGCCTGGATCTCGGGAACTTCAAGCTTGAAGAGTGCCTGTACAAAAAGTCCGTCGGCGCGACTGAGAATGAGTCGCGGTCCCTTGGGGGTTTCCTCCACCTTCTTTAATACGGCACGAATCGGCTCACCTTGATGGTAGTGCTCGCGGTGGTTCTGCTCGCGGTACGGCATCACGGCTTCGGCCTCGCGGAATCGATTGAGCATTATCACGAGCTTGCCGCGCTCGATCTGCTGCACCTCGCCGCTCAAGAGCTCGCCAACTCTGGATGTGAACTCATCGCGAATCTTGGAACGTTCGCCCTCGCGAACGCGCTGGAGAATCCGCTGCTTGGCCGCCTGAACCGCTGAACGGCCGAACTCGGCGAAATCGGTCGGAATTTCCATAACGTCACCAACCTGGAATTCCGGATCCTCGAATCTCGCTTCCTCGACAGAAACTTCGCGCGCAGAATCCTCGACCTTCTCGACCACAGTCTTGAGAAGGACGATGCGGATGGTGCCGCGATCTTCGTCGATGTCCACTTCTGCCTGCACCGGTCCACCGTGCTTTTTTGCGAGCGCGGCAAGTATCCCGTCCTGCAGAAGATCGCGCAGCTCCGAACTATCCATTGATTTGGTGTTCGTCAGCTCGCGAATCGCTGCAAGGATGTTCCCAGCTTCACCTGCCATGGTACCTACCTCTTCCAGTTGATTTCCGCATCATCGCGGAGTCCTGGCGACGATACTTCGAGCGTATAGAACTCGCCGAGCGACTTGTCGGCGTCGAGACGTTCTTCAATTGCACGAGAAGCACGGGCGCAATCACCCGCAGTGATCCCCTCACCGTCGCGTCGAGTGATTCTCACCTCGAGCACGGAACGACTTCGGGTGCCCCGCTGCCGGACACTAAAAACATCAAACTCAAGAGCCGCAATCGCTTGTGACACAACGTCTTGCAAAGCTGGGCTCATGTGATTTCTAACTGACCTCTATGAATAAAAAAATGCGGGGGACCACCCCACATTGAAAAGCGCCCCCAAACCTCGGAGCGTGCAAGAAATCTATCCATATCGTCGCAGAAAGCAACTCTGTGAGATGCGAAGCCGGTGGGAACTGGCGGCGACCGCACGCCATGTCCGGTCATCCAGCCGGTCAATGCCCTGCGGCCAGCGACACGATGCGCTGGACCTGCTCCTCCTGTGTGAGATACGTCGTGTCGATCAGAACTGCGTCCCGTGCCTGAAGGGTGTTGGTCGCATCACTCGCGTCGCGCTCGACCAGCCGCCGGGTCTCCTCGGCTATCTCGGCGTCGGAGGCGGCGCGTTCGAGCTTCTGGTGGAGTCGACGCCTGGCACGTTCCCACGGATCCGCGACCAGGAAGATCTTGAGTTGCGCATCCGGGAAAACGATAGTGCCGATGTCACGGCCATCCACGACGACGTTTTCCGTTTCGGCGACGCGCCTGAGCTCCGCGTTGACGGCGGCCCGGACGGACGGGATCTGCGCGATTTCAGACACATTCGCGGTTACTTCGGATGAGCGGAGATCCGATATGCCTAATCTGCGGCCGGTCTCGGCGCGATACAGCATACCGGAGTCCAGGTGACGAAAGCCGAGATCGCGGGCAACCCATGCCGCGGTGGACGACTTGCCAGACGCCGCTGGACCGTCGATGGCGATTACAACTTTATTGCGCGACACGGCGCAGATCGCTCCAGAAGGCGGGGTATGAAACGTCGACGCAGTCCGCGTCGGCGATGTCGATGCCGTTTCCGTTAGCTGCGGAGAGTACACCGAAGGCCATTGCGATTCGATGATCGCCGTACGTGTCGACGGTGCCGGCAAGCGCAGCTTTGCTACCGCGAATCTTCAGCCCATCGGCAAGCTCTTCAGCGTCCACGCCGATGGCCTGAAGGTTACGAACCAGCGCCGCGATCCGGTCACTTTCCTTGTGACGCAACTCACCAGCGCCGCTTATCACCGTTTCGCCTGCCGCGCGAGACGCGAGACACGCGAGCATCGGAATCTCGTCTATCATCGACGGCATCTCCGCGGCGCCCACCGTGACCGATGCAAGAGAGCCAGACCCGGAAGCGCGGATCGTGGCGACTGCCTCACCGCCAATGTCTTCGGCTGATAGCAGAGTCACCGTGGCACCCATACGCCGAACGACTTCCAGGAACCCAATCCGGGTTGGATTTACACAGACTTGGGGCATCAGGATATCGCGCCCGGGAAGCATGGCTGCGAGCGCGACGAAAAAAGCGGCCGACGACGGGTCCCCGGGTACAAAAGAATCCATGGCTGGCATGGATCGCGCGACACCGATGGAGACCGTATTCCCGTCCACAGTTACCGGTATTCCACGCGCCGCAAGCATGCGCTCCGTGTGGTCGCGCGACTTCCCTGGCTCTGTGACGCTCGCTCCAACTTGCGCGTTGAGCGCCGCGAGGAGGATCGCGCTCTTGATCTGAGCGCTCGCTGTATCGCTCTCCCAACCGATGCTTGAGAGAGTGCCGCCGTGGATGGTCAACGGAAGTCCATCATGGCTCGATTGGAACGTAAAGTGTGCACCCATTCGCTCGAGTGGCGTGGTCACACGTCGCATTGGTCGTACGCTCAGGCTCGCATCTCCCGTGAGCGTGCTGTCGAATGCATGCGCCGCCAGGACACCGGACATAAGTCTGGCGGTTGTGCCGCTATTACCGCAGTACAGCGGACTTCTGGGTACCATCAGACCGCGCAATCCGCGACCGTGAACAACGACGAATTCGCCGTCCGGCTCGATGGTGACCCCGAGCGCTGCAAGGACCGACGCTGTGCTATCGACGTCCGCAGAGCGCAAGAGCCCGCCGATGCGGCTCGTACCATCGGAGAGCGCAGCGAGGATCAGGCTGCGGTGCGAAATCGACTTATCGCCCGGCACTCGTACGGTATCACGTATCGAGATGCCGTCAGTCATCGCAAGTATTCCTCGAGAGCTGTCGCAGCGTCCGTGCGTTCATCGCGGTACTTGACGATGATCGGTGTAGCGATCGAGAGTTTGAGTTGCTGTGCCCACTCGGTTGACGCTGGTCGGGAGCCCGGTACGACCACAGCGCCGGATGGAATCACGAGGGGACTATCGCCCACTGCGCGGTGGATCGTCTCGTTCACAAGATCATACACCGGTGTTCCACGAGTGAGTATGACGCCCGAGGCGAGGACGGCACGACGCTGTACGACTGTTCCCTCGTAGACGCCACAATTTCCACCGACGACGACATCATCCTCGATGACGACCGGTGAAGCATTGACTGGTTCGAGTACACCACCGAGTTGCGCCGCAGCACTGAGGTGGACGCGTTCACCCACCTGCGCGCATGAACCAACGAGTGCATGAGAGTCGATCATTGTTCCGGCAGCGACGTAGGCGCCGACGTTGACGTAGCTGGGTGGCATGCAGACGACGCCGCGCGCGACGAAGGCGCCGCGTCGTATCGTGGAACCTCCCGGTACGATCCTTACGCCATCGCCGAGTGCAAGGACTCTTGCCGGATAGGTGTCCTTGTCGAAGAAAGAGAATCGCGCGGATCCGTCAGCGGTCGAACCAAGCGACATGTCGACAATCGTGCCGACGCGGAAGCCGAGCAGGATCCCACGCTTGACCCAGGCGACCGCGTGCCAGTCGCCTGCGGGATCGCGTTCAGCCGCACGCACCGTCCCGGCTTCCAGGAGGCCGAGCAATTCCTCAACGACCTTCCGAGTACGTCGCGGTTCGGGCGACGAGTTTGAGAACAGATCGTCGATCGACTGTTGCAGCCGATGGTTCGAGCCGATCTCATCACTCATTCAGCGATCGCTCCGAGGGAAAGAAGCGCTGCGCGTACAAGTGGGTTGTGCTGCGGAGCGAGCGGCACGAGTGGAAGTCGCAAGTTATTTCCCATCATTCCCATCATGGCCATTGCGGCTTTGACCGGAATTGGATTGGATTCGATGAATGCAGCGTGGGTCCATGGTGCGAGCCGCGCGTCAAGCGCGCGCGCGTCATCGTAGTCGCCTCGGTGCATTGCGGCACAGAGTTGCGCGACAAGTGAGGGCACAGCGTTAGACGTCACCGATGTGACGCCGTCGCCGCCCGCTGCCATCACCGCAAGCGTTATCGTATCGTCGCCTGAAAGCACTGCGAAGCCATGGGGTCTGTGCCGGATGATTTCCGTTATCTGCATCAGGTTACCCGAGGCCTCTTTTACCGCAACGATGTTCGGATGCTCCGACAGTTCCAGCGTCGTCTCAGCAGCTATGTTGCTACCGGTGCGGCCCGGAACATTGTAAACCACGATCGGCGTATCGACTGCATCGGCAATTGCGCGGAAGTGCGCGACAATTCCACGCTGCGGCGGTTTGTTGTAGGCTGGTGACGCATGCAGGAGATGAGTCGCGCCTGCGTCGCACATCATGCGCGACGCCGCTATCGCCCGAGCTGTATCGTTCGATCCGGCACCAGCGATTATCGGCACGCGACCGGCGACAACCTCGACCGTGATTTCGACCACGCGTCGCTGTTCATCTGCTGTCATGGTTGCGGCCTCGCCAGTCGAGCCGCAGGGGACCAGGTAGTCAATTCCCTCCTCCACCTGCCACGCGACGAACTTACGGAGCGCTTGTTCGTCGATTTCGCCGGAACTGGTGAACGGTGTGACGATCGCCGTGCCGGCGCCTGAGAGCATTGGGACCGGAGCTTTCATTGGGCCTCCTTGTCTGACTTTGGAGATAAGACATCGTCGAGCGTGAAGACGCCATGCCGACCGACGAGCCACTTGGCGGCAAGCAGCGCACCTTCCGCAAATACGCGGCGATCACGCGCCTCATGCGTAATAACAATCTGCTCGAACGCACCATCCAGAACGAGTGTGTGAGTCCCTGGGACGGAGCCCAGGCGAATACTTGTGATTGGCACTTCCGTGCCGGACGTTACGGCGAAATCCTTTTGCAACATCCGTGCGGTTCCGGAGGGAGCGTCCTTCTTCATCGTGTGATGTGTTTCGATCAACTGCGCGTCGAAGCCGGGAAGCTGCAAGAACTGCTCACCTGCGCGCCTCACAATGGCGGACAATGCGTGGACGCCAAGGGAGAAATTCGCGGACCACAATAAGGCACCGCCCCGCCCATCGACAAGCTTCGCGATCGCAGGGAGCTGGTCGTACCAGCCGGTGGTTCCGACAACGACGGGACAGCCCGAGAGTACGCAAGCCGTGACGTTTGCCGCAGCGGCGGCTGGATCAGTGAATTCGATCGCGACTTGAGCGTCCTTCAGGGAGTCAACGTCAATTGACATGCCGTCCGCAATCGTCGCGACGACGTCATGGCCCATTGACGCCGCAAGCTCCGCGACGGCCGACCCCATTTTGCCAGGTCCAATAATGGCGAGTCGGAGTGCACTCATGCGGCACTCCCGGGTGTAAAGAATTCGGCATGAAGTGCGGTCATTGCATCGTGCATACAGTCTCCGTCGACAACAAGAGTCAGATTGATCCCGCTCGCGCTCAGCGACAGCATGTAAATGTGCAAGTCGCCGAGCGCCGTCAACGCTCGTCCCATACAGTCGCCCCGGTCGCCAATTCCGGATCCAACTATCGCGACGATCGCGCGATTACGCTCGAGCGCAACGTCGCCGAGCATGCGCAGGTCGACGACCAGCTCATCGAGATGGCTCGCGTCGTCCAGTGTAACTGACACCGACACTTCCGACGTGGACACAACATCGACCGAGGTCCTGTGTCTCTCGAATATTTCGAACACACCGCGCAAGAAGCCCTGAGCCAGCAACATTCTCGGCGCACTCACCTTGACTATTGTGACGTCGCCCTTGGCGGCGATCGCCGTCACAGCACGACGCGGCGCGTCGAAGGTGATGCGCGTTCCAGATTGACCAGGATTGCGAGTGTTGTAGATGAAAACCGGTATCCCAAGCCGAACGGCGGGCGCGATTGTGTTAGGATGGAGAACCTTTGCACCAAACGACGCCAGCTCTGACGCCTCGTCGAACCGGATCTGCGGAATCAAACGTGCACCGCTTACGATTCGCGGGTCCGCTGTAAGCATGCCGTCGACATCAGTCCATATCTCGATATCTTCCGCGCCGAGCGCAGCACCGAGCAGCGACGCCGTATAGTCGGAGCCGCCGCGTCCTAACGTTGTCGTAATCCCCGATGACGTCGCACCGATGTAACCGCCGAGCACGGGCACCTTCCCCGCACTTATCAACGGCGCGATGCATTCCCGCGCGCGTTCGGCTATTGCGTCGGGCCGCGGTTCAGCCGAATTGAAGTGGTCGCTGGTGATCATCACATCGCGTGCATCCACATGTACCGCGGGAATCCCACGCGCGCGGAATGCTTCAGTCACAAGAAGAGATGACATCTGTTCACCGAATGATGCGACTGCATCAAGACTTCTTGGCGTCACGTGGCCCAGCGTGTTCAGAGCTTCTGCCAGGCTCGCAATCTCGTCGCACATGGCGGCGATTTCGGCCGTTGTGTCTACGCCGCCTGGCACGTTGCGAAGCAGTGCGTCGCACATTTCGAGATGGCGTTCGCGTATATGCTCCACCGAACGGAGCGCGCCGATGAGCTGACCTCGAGCGGCCTGTTCGGCGAGTTCAATCAACTCGGTAGTCGTTCCACTCGCAGCGGAGACTACGATAACCGGTCTGCGGCGGCCGCGGCTGGCGACAACATCGGTCGCACGACGTATTGCGTCCGCGTCACCTACCGAGGTCCCGCCAAATTTGACGACTATCACTCGCCGGGGATGTAACCCTGAGTGAACAGCAACTCGGCGTTCAATATGGCGCCACCGGCGGCGCCACGAATCGTGTTGCTCCCCATCGCCACCAATTTTACATCCAACAGCTCGTCTGGTCGAATGCGGCCAACGGTGACCGTCATGCCACCACCCAAGCCGACGTCGCGGCGCGGCTGAGGTCGATCGGGTTGCGAGGTAACGACAATCGGATGCGCGGGTCGCGACGGCAGACCGACGACATCCTGATCACCTGTCCAGTTTGCAATTGCGTCGCTCACCTGCTCTGGCGTGGCTGGAGTCTTGAGTCCAATTGACATGCATACTGTATGGCCGTGCTCGACCGCAACGCGATTGGTGTGCGCAGTGACGCGGATGGGCGCAGAATCGATTACCGGTCCATTTACAGCGCCGAGTAATTTCGCGATCTCGGCCTGCATCTTCGGCTCCTCACCGTCGATGAAGGGAATGACATTGCCAAGTATGTCGAGCGACGCGACGCCGGGATAGCCTGCGCCTGACACCGCTTGCATCGTCGCGACAAAGAGTTTATCGACACCAAATTTCGCGTGAATCGGTGCAAGTGCAAGTGCGGCGACAGTTGAAGAACAGTTGGCGTTGGTAATTATCGCGCCGTCCCAGCCAAGCCGATTACGCTGTGCTGCGATCACCGTGATGTGCGGCGCATTGATCTCCGGGATCAACAACGGCACATCCGGCTCCATGCGATAATTCCGGGCATTGCTGCATACTATGCGCCCGTCGCTTGCGAAGGCGCGTTCGACATCGCCTGCTACACCCGAATCGAGAGCGGAGAAAACCAGCGAAGATCTGATCGCTGCAGGGCTGCATTTCACGACCGTCATTGAAGCAACTTCCGCTGGCATCACACCTTCGAGCCAGTGTGTTGCATCGGAGTAACTCTTGCCTGCGGACCTTTCGGACGCTGCGACTTCCGCGACTTTGAACCAGGGATGATTTTCGAGCAGGCGAATGAACGTCTGGCCGACGGCGCCCGTCGCGCCGAGTACCGCGACCGGGATCCGCTGATTCGGTGAATTCCGTCTCGTCATGTGTTCAGCAGTTGCTTGACCAGTGATGCGTACGTCCCGACGCTGGCTCGTAATTCATCGATGTCGACGTATTCGTCTGGCGTGTGTGCAACGTGAATCGATCCTGGTCCAAACAGGAGCGGTGTTCCCCACCGACTGAGCAGCGGGATATCCGACGTGTACGATACCGGCGCGACGTCGTAGCCATCGACAACGTGGAATTTCTGCGCTGGAATAGTCGAACCAAATTCAACTTCGGCGCCGCCTGCGGTCGCCCACTCCGAAACGAGTTCCTTGACGGGACCAACGTCGCTCACGAGACGAAGCATGATCTCCGATTCCGCGCTGCCGGGAATGATATTCGCTTCTGTGCCGCCCGAAATGGTTCCGATATTCACCGTGGTCGCGCCGAGTATCGGGTCGGACGGAAATCGAACGTTGTGAATCGTTGGGAGCAGGCGCAAAAGTGGTTCGATGGCCGATCTGCCGAGTTCGGGATAGGCGGAATGCGCTTCGCGCCCCTGGGTGCGAACAACGAATCGTAGCGAGCCCTTGCAACCGCTCGCGAGTTTGCTCTCAGTCGGCTCGCCATTGATGAGGAAGCGACTCGTCGCCGCGAGATTGTTCGCTGCGCGTGCACCATCGGAACCCTTTTCTTCACCAACGACGAAAAGCAGATCGACCCGATCTTCGCCTTCGGCTCGAAGTTGCTCTGCGGCAGCCATCATCGCGGCCGCAATGCCTTTGGCGTCGCAGGCTCCTCGGCCGTAGAGGCGATTGCCACTCAGCCTTGGCGGGTAGAAGGGCGGCACCGTGTCCAAGTGGGTCGAAAGGGTCACGCCGCCGCCGCGGTGCGATGCCCAGACGTTTCCCCGGCCCGGCGAGACTTCCTGGATCGATACGTTCCAGCCGAGGTTGACCAGCCAGCGTGCGACAAAATCGATGGCCGCACCCTCGTCCCGCGTAAATGACTGGATCGAGAGTAATTCAGCGGCTAGTGCAACGACGTCTGTCATCCCCGCAAGTTAGCGTACGCGGGGATCGCCTGCGAGCCGCTGTTGCCAGTGCGGGCACTCTCGGGACAGCTACTGTCCGCGCAGCTATCTGGCAAGCCAGCGATGAGCTACGGCCGAGCGTCCGTCTCAGATTTTTTCGTTGCGCCTCGTCCATCGGCGGTCCGTGCGCGCTCCACGAACATTTGCTGAGCAAGGCGATTTGCGTCGCGCCTGTACGCGTCGTGCTCCCGCTCGCCTGTTTGTCCGATCTGGGCCAGATGCCTGAGCCCGATGGCGCGACCGCCGTCCCGAAAAATCCGGAAGTTCGATTCCGCCTGCCGCGACATTGCGAGGTCGTTGAGAAGGCGTGCATAGTCGCTCTCGCGCGCCGCATCGGCAAAATTCCGAGTCGCATCTGCGGTGATGGCCACGGTGCGCGTGAGGATGCCGGCGTAAGTCGCCTGAAGCTCGCTCTGGTAGTCCTCCAGCATGCGCTGATGATCACGCATCGTCGGTATATATCGGGTGCAAAGATCGCGGTACCGAGCGTCGTCCGCCTCGGATTCATGATCTTCGAGTGCCTTGAAAAAGGCTAAATGCTGTGCGGTAGCCGCACGTATTTGGGTCTTGAGAAAATCGTTGCCGCGTTCCATCAGGTCCTCGCCGATACGTAGGTTCTGAAAAGCACGCAGTTATAGTGCATGACGCGCGCCAGCCAGCTCTACCAATTTCGGTGTCAGCCCTTGGCCCGCAAGGGCTTACCAGGCCGATTTCCGCAGCCTAGCTTGCCCGGAGTCACGCAAGCCAGTAAGTTGGCATAATACCCGAACAAAGCCCGATACAATTTTCGTAAGTGCTGTGTTTCCAATCATTTGAAGAGTGCCGCTTAAAACCGTAAGCCGTCGTCGACCCCGGAAAAAACATCGAAGCGGGTCAGCACCTTCGTCGCAGCTGCACCTTGCACTGTACGACATCGAGCCTTTGAACCCTTGGCTCATATGCGGTCCTGATACGACGGTGTCCGAACTTTGGCGCGTACGGGAGCGCTGGGGTCCGAACGCGGCTTGCCACCTTGTTTATCTGGACCGGTATGGTTGGTATTGCGAGCACGGCCGCGACTGTCCTGTGGTACCGGAGGTTCGGAGGGCTGCTCGACAATTGGCCGAAGTTGTAAACTCGGCCAGGAGCGCACCTAAGAATCGATCGAAGCGCCGGAAGTAGCCGGAAGTAGCCGGAAGTAGCCGGAAGTAGCCGGAAGGAGCCGGAAGCACGATGGCCGTGCGCCTCGCGAACAAGAGGTGCAACCAGTGCTCGGAGCGGGACTCGAACCCGCATTCGGTTATCCCGAAAGGGATTTTAAGTCCCTCGCGTCTACCCATTTCGCCATCCGAGCGATCGCGCCATCACGGAGCGATGTTTCACAATATACGAGCGTGGCTGGCCGGGAGCGGTCAACCTGCGGGGACACCGAGTACGCTAACTGCGTACCAGACGGAATAGGCGATGAGCCCGGACAGAGACGCATCGGCACCGTTGCCGATGGCCAGTCCGTCTTCGTCGACGAATTCCGCTGCGAATCCACCATCGAGATCTGCCCGCCGCAGCCATTCCAGCGTCTTCGCAGCATCGGGCCCCATCAATGTCGCGCAGCGCTCCGCAAGGTTGATGACAACTGGATCCGTCGCAGTCACTTGCACAGCCCGTATCGTCCGACGGTAGATCGAATCATCGCGCGACAACATGTGATACAACGGCACCCAGTACACAGATCCGACAGGGTCGTCACGCATCGAGGTTGCACCTGCGAGATCGATCGCAGTAGCAAGTAGCGTGTGCGATGAATCCTTGTCGGTTGCGAACTGACGCATGATCGCAGCACGCACTGCTTCGGCGGACTGAACAGTTTCTGCGGTTTTCTCATCGAGTGTCTGCTTCAGAATCTCGAGCGCTTCTGCAACGAGTGCGTTCCCATGCAGTGTATATGGGAATACAGCGTCGGCACCAGATGGCGTCGTGTCTGTTCTGTAAAGCGGAAGTGAACTGTGACGCGATGCAGTCAGGTCGTCGTGCGCGGCGTAGAGCGATTCTGCAATCGGCGCGTCCTCAACCACTCGATCGTCGCCCGTCTGAGCAACATAGCGATCGACTGCGACGGGATACGCAGCCACGGCGTCAACACAGAACGAGAGATCGAACGGCGTCCCGTCGATATAATTCACACCACGGCCCGGTGCGTAACCGTGCAACTCGCATGTGCGCAACAGCGACTCGCGGCCGAGTGCAGCATCGGCAAGTTGCAGCGCCGGAATTACCCACATCAGTGCCTCGTAATCCCGGAGCGTCAGCCCCTGCTCCGACCATGGCGCCCTTGAACGAAAGAGATACCAGCGCGCGTCGTCGATCGCTCGACCAGCCGCATAGAAGTAAGTGAACATCAGATGTCTGTTGATCAGACGATCCGCCGCAGGAACTCCAGTCGATTGCTGCAGCGCTGAGAGACAATCGCGCGTGTGTGCTGCAATCGTTTTCCAACCGCGAGTCCGCATCCGATTGACCATGGCGATCGCGCCATCCGGCTCCGGTCCCGCAGCGACGTATAGTGCAAGATCCGTCATTGCACCCGCATCCAGCTGCACGATTTGCGCGAGCTGAAAGTGCACTGCGCCGTCGGTCGAACTTGTGATGATCGGCGTCATCGCCTCCCCTGCGATTGCAAGCGCGGCTTCGGAGCCCGGATCAGCACCGCTGAGCGTGATTACATCGCCCGTGATCGTCGCCGCGTGATCGTCGTCGAAGCGACGCGCGCGTCGTATTCTGTGCGAGCGAACGCCGAGTGTTCCTTCGCCGCGGAAGGCGATCTCCACTGGCGACGGACCGCGGTTTTCGATGGATATTGCGTAGATGAAACCCGGGAAATCAGCTGCTCGCCCGCATGGGGCAAAAACTGTTCCCCGTATCACAAGTGTACCGATCGTAGCACTGAAGGTCGGCAGCCATTCGAAAACGCGCTGCCAAGCCATTCGGGTTGTCGAGAGCTCGATCGGCTGGCCGTCGATCTCGAAGGCGAAGCGCAACAGCGGCGGCCCGGCCCCCTGCTCGAAATCCGGGCCGCCGGCGAACTCAATTGCACCCCTGTGCGCCAGCGACAACAGCCCGACTCCGTGGATGGAGCCGTCGGCGGGATGGATGCAGGGAAGCGAGAGCCAGTGGTTCCCGGTTACCTGCCACGGAATTGTAGGTGGCGTGCGCAGCGCTGTAGTCCCTTACCTTTGGTTGACACAGGTGAGACCGGAATGCTAACGTCTGCGCGTCCCGCCTACAACGAATTTCCCCAGAGCACATGCCGCGTCGCTGGTTCCATGTCACCCTTTT
>CAJDVC010000040.1_pt1 | contig 31143 bp, 23 predicted proteins | sample 7391211 | NCBI WGS metagenome assembly CAJDVC01 (sample SAMEA7055683, study PRJEB34461) | soil metagenome | biome: terrestrial ecosystem; feature: Peninsula; material: soil | place: Antarctica | collected 2016 | reverse complement strand
ATGCCGGCTCGTGCGAGTGACTCGATCTCATCCCATGCCATAAGCGGAAGAACCGGCAAACCTTCATCGGCAGCCGCACTCCACTCGTTTGTCAACCCAACTCGATCGGTGACAATGAAAACCGTTGCTGAAAGACCGGCCTCAAGCAGAAGTGGCGCCGCAATCCCGGCGAAATTTGCGAACCCGTCGTCGAATGTGAGCGCCATCGCATCCGCGTCATCGGGAAGCACGGACAGCTCGTTCAGGCGAACGACCCTCTGACCACTCGTAGCGAGCCAGCGGATGTGTGACCTGAACACGTCCGGCGCAACTGATATGGGTGATCCACTAGCGTCGATAGAGTGATAGGTGAGAATCATCCTCACAACCACACCCTCCAAGCCGACGTCACGCGGCTGCCTCGCGCAGTGCATCAAGCGTTACGTCAGCAGCCCGATCCCAGCTAAGTGCGCGCGCACATTCGCGCGCGCGAACCCCCATGGCGCGTCGAGTTGACTCGTCCTCAAGCATCACGCGCATTGCAGCGGTCAATTCCCGCTCGCTCCCCGGTGCGATGAATATTCCACCACCCGCCAGCAATTCCGGAAGCGGGCTGGCTGTTGTCGCGATCACCGGCGTTCCGCAGGCTGCGGCCTCGACGGCCGGAAGCCCGAATCCTTCGCACTCGGACGGCAGAAGAAGCGCTATTGCGCCGGACAGCAGGTGTCGGAGATCGCCATCCGGCACAAACCCTGTCCAGTGTATACGATCCGCAAGCGGAGAATGTCGCGTCTCCGCGTCGATTCGCTCTCCAGCAGAGTGAAATACATCATCATCGCGCGTGCCCACGAGAACAAGATGAGGTGGATCCGAGATAGAGCTGCAGGCGGCTGCGTGGGCGCGCACTATCACATCTACATGCTTGTGCGGATTGAAACCGCCCACGTAAATGAACCAGCGAGCACCGCTCGCGATTCCGAATTGCGTCGCGACGTGCTTTATGTCTTCGCACGTCTCACTCGGCGCATAAATCGGTGCCGGCGCCTCCGTCGCAACGCGGATCCGTTGGCTCGGGAAGCCATATACGGCTGCTATGTCGCGCGCGGCGTAGTCCGAGACTGTGAGCACGATGCGCGCCTGTTTGAGCGCGAGCCACATCTTGACACGCCAGAACAGCCGTGCCCGGAAATCGGGAAAGGTGAGATCCGGGAAGCGATCCGCAATCGCATCGTGCACGGTCATCAGCGCGCGAAGGCGTGGCGGAAGCGGAAAGTATGTATAGACGGAGGGTGAGAAAAAGACATCCAGCTTTTGTCGCGCTACCGCGCGCGTAAAGCGCAACATGTCGAGCACGCCCCGCGATCCTCCAGCAGCCGCTGCGAGTGTCGGCGACTCACGCTGTGCAACCACGACGACAGACACGTTTGCGAACTCCGAGGGCCATGTCGCTGCAGCGCGCGCGTCGCAGAAAAGTACGAATTCATGCTCAGGACTCCGCGCAGCAACCGCGCGGAGCAACTCGCGTGTAAACCGACCGTATCCGCGGCCGTTTGCAAGACACGACCCGTCAATCCCCACTCTCACGCTACCGCCTCGGCGCTGTTCGCAGCGGCGGCAGGCGGGATGTCGGGCGGGACTACCGCCACTGTACCGGCAGTATCGGTCGGCTCAAGCTTCTGCTCCTCGTGGTACTCAAAGTCGGTGTTCACGCTCCACACATCGTGCGATGCGCCGAACATGTTCGCAACGGTGAGCATCGCCGTGTACATCGAGTGATCCTGATTATTGTACTTGTGCATCCCGTTGCGACCGACCGTGTGCAGATTGGGAATCGTGTCGATGCTCGCTCGCACAGTATCGAGATGCGCCCGGTAACTCGCATCATAAATCGGATACGCCTTTGGCATGCGAACTACCGAACCATCGACGACTTTACATCCCGGTGCGAGTCCGAGCTGTGCGAACTCGCGTGTCGCAAGGGCGATCAGCTCTGCATCTTTCGATGTCCAGAGGCCGTCACCTTCAAAGCAGAAGTACTCCATCCCGAGACAGGTCCGCCCCGCTTCCGGCACCATCGCCTTGCTCCAGTTGTTGAAATTCTGGATGCGGCCGACTTTTACGCCCGGCGTATGGATGTAGATCCAGTTGTCAGGGAAGAGATCTTCGCCCTGAATCACAAGTGCTACGAGTATGAAATCGCGATATGCCAGTCCGTTGGCAGCATCCAGAGCAGCGGGGCTTACCGCCGAGCCGAGGCCGCGCACCAGGGCACGGAGCGGAATGCTCGAGATGAAGTGCTCGGCTTCGATGGTCGTCGCGCCATCGGGCGTTGCAACCTGAACCGCAGTGACGCACCCGTCATTGGTTTCGAAACGCGAGACCTTGTGTTGCATCAATACCTCACCACCCAGCTCCCGAATTCGATCGCGACATTTCTCCCACATCTGACCGGGCCCGAGCCGCGGATAGCGGAAGGTGTGGATGAGAGTCTTGATGTCGGCTGACCGCCTGTTGAGCGATGTTGCAGTCAGGACTGCTCTCGCCAATGAAAGCCCCTGGATACGCTGCGCGGCCCACTCAGCGCGAATCTCCGTACAGGGGATTCCCCAGACTTTTTCGGTATATGTCTTGAAGAAAACTTCGTAAAGCCTGCGTCCGAAGCGGTTCACGACCCACTGTTCGAACGTCTCTTCCGGCAACTGTGGATGGAAGCGCGCGTCGATGTAGCTGAATCCAATTCGGATAGTGTTCCACAATCCGAGACCACGCAATGCGTTGCTCGCCTGCAGTGGATAATTGAAGAACTTGCCGCTGTAGTGAATACGTGAAAGTCTCGGGACGTCGATGAACTCGTCGCCGAGCAGTTCTTCCCATAGATCCTGAACGGGAGTGATCTTCGTGAAGAAGCGATGCCCGCCAATATCGAAACGATAATCCTTGTATCTCACAGTCTGCGAGATCCCACCAACAACGTCGCTGGCTTCGAGGACGGTCACCGGCATACCCCGCTTGGCAAGCAGATACGCGGCAGTGAGACCTGCAGGACCGCCTCCGCAGATGACCGTGCGCTCCCCCGGCTGTATCCAGTCAATACGCCGACTGCTACCGCGGTCACTCATGCGTCACTATGCAGGGCATTAACGGTTTTGGTTTTTTTTGGGGGGGGGTTGGCGCCAGGTAGCGGCGCCCACGACGATAGCGGACTCCGGAGACTCCGGATATATGCTGGACAAGAATCAACGACTGCAAACTTTCGCACCGAACGTACCAACCACCCGCTATGGATCGTTGCGCCCACAGTGGTCGTCTAAGTTCCGACAGTTAAACAGCTTAGGCAAGGAGCAAAACCGAAAACAGATGGTTCAAAAGATCGCACGCGGCGCCGCGGCATGTGGTGCGACTTCAAAACCTGTTGCACTGATGCAACAAGCCCGATTCAACGGGGCTGATTTTCAACCGGCGGGGCACCGCGACCACGCCCGACGCCGAACGGCACCGACGGCCTCGCCGACAGCCCACGCGCAAGCCAGGATCAGGAGAGCCGGCACGGCGCCGATCCGGATTTTACGGCCAGTACCGCGGACCGCGCGCATTATTCTTGTGAGCAACACGAGCGGAACCAACGGAGCTGCACACACGACCTGCCAGCGCTTCCGCGCGCCGCTCCGAACCCGCCACCAGCCCGATTGCTTGCCGTGCTCGAAACGCTGACCTGCGATGCTCCAGACGGTGGGAGCATGGGCAAACACGACTGCCATCCCCGGTAACAATCGAAGCGTGCCGCCCTCTGCACGGAGCAAGTGATGCAACTCTACTTCCCAGAAACCGTCACGCACCGCGCTTTCATGGCGTGCAAGCAACGCGCGCAGGTAAGCCGCATTGTCCCCCGGAATCTCCCTGGCCAAGCCGTCGTTCGGCGGCACACTCAGAAATGCACTATATCGCAGGTGAAATACTGCCCAATCCGTAGCCGACGCGTCACCTGCAAGTCCAATCGGTCCGCCCACGCCGGCATCGCGTCCGGAAAGCCCTGCGCGAATGGCTTCGATCCACGATGACGGCACGACGCACTGCGTTGTGGTAAAAGCAATGATGCGACCGGAGGCGTGCCGGTAACCTGCCGCCCACAGACATGGCGTCAACGCACCCGCCGGGGCGCTTTCGACGATCACTCGGAAGTCTCCGGTCTCCGCGGGAGTAATTACATGCTGCACGTCGACGTGCGAGACGACAATGACCTCCGTCGCACACCCCGCCCCCGCGGCCGCGACGCGCAGGGCCTGGAGCGGTCGGCTCACGTCATCATCATCACCCGTGACTGCAAGGACAACTGAAACTTCAATCTCGTCGTTCGCCCGATCGCTACCCGGTTCGGTACCCGCTTCGACACCAGGTTCGCTCATCCGGATATTCCAGAAGCGGCACCGAGTGCACCGATCTCGATTCTGTCGCGCGCGGTCGCGACATCAAGAGTCTCTTCGGCGCTGATCGGAGGGGCTCCTCCTGTGGCAGCTGCGGTGTAGAACCTGCTCACCAACTCGCGAAGTCCCGGATACGCCATCTCGCGATGCATCGCGCGGCGTGCTCCATTTTTTGCCGCGGCCAACGCGGTGCGAGTCGAGACGGAAAATGGCCGAAGTAGTTTGTACGCTCTGCCGGTCCCGCCGCGAATGCTGATCGAATACCCGTGAAAGAGATCCACCGCAACCGTGCGATCACGCATGACGACCTGAAGCATGTTTACCGGTGGCCGCCCGCTGGTCGAGACCAGAAGCGAGACGGTTACTCCACCAAGATTGGTGACACACCGGATCTCACCAGACGACGCTCGCAACACGGTCCAGTTCGCGTCACCGACCGATGTGTCAGCAAGCCGACGAGCAATCCCGAGTCCGTGTGGGAGAATACTGAGAGCGATCTCGTCACGACCTGCACCATCGCGATCGACAGCTCCTGCGGTACACGCGACAATGTCCAGATGTAACAGCGAACCGCGATCTGCACGTACAATTTCGGCGACATCCAGAACGCCAGCTTGAAAGAGAAACTGGTGTACTGGAACAATCATCCGATTCGTCGCGGCGCCGAGTTGGAGCAGCGCAGCGGTTTCGGCTGCTGTGCGCGCAAGCGGTTTCTCGACGAGAGCGTGGCAACCGCGCGAAACGACCACACGCGCAATTGCGTCATGGGTCGCGAGCGGTGTGCAAACATGCGCCACGTCGATGTGCAACTTTGCAGGCAACTCCTCGACGGATTGCGCCACGACTCGCGTGCCCACCCGTCTCGCCAGAATGGTTCCGCGAGCCAGGTCTGGATCGACTACGGCGAGCACGCGATTCCCCGACCGCGCTACCGCATCGGCGTGCCAACGGCCCATCAGGCCCGCGCCAATTATCATCGCACCCAACGGCACGGTGCTACGCATCTACGGCAGCCAGATGCTAGACCTGCGGGGGTTCACCGAGCCGAACGCTGGCAAGGTCCAGCGTGTCCTCGGAGTCGAGAACAATCCGTCGTCCGGTCGTTGCTGCTCGATAGCACGCGGCAATGACCTCAATCACGTCCCGTCCGCACTGCGCACTGGCTGGCGGCGCACTGCCATCGTGGAACGACTTAAGGGTCAGTTCGAAGACACGCCGCGTAGCGAGCATGCCGGGGTCTTTAGGATTTCTCGCGAGCAGTGATCGCTTGTTGCCGACCTCGGCCCATGCGAGGCCCGAAACTCCGTAGTCGACGCGTAGATGTGGTCGCGTGCTGCGATGCAGCCCGGCGGTAAGGCGAGCCCGGCCACCGAATGACGCGCGCAACGATGCAGCACGAGTCTCCGCGCGTACCTCGAAGTACTGCGTCTCGCCCTTGCACAACCGGTTCTGTACAATCTGCGCGAGTCGTCCACCCGAAAATTCAAGAGTAACGAGAGCGACTGCGTCGGTCTCGCCCTCGCGCACTCCGCACGTCGAAGTTGTCGCGGAAACCGCCACCGGCATCTCCCCGAACAGCGCCATCAGGAAATCAACCAGGTGCACACCTGCTTCGTACAGCGTGCGCTGAAGCATCTGTCCTCGCCAACCCGGCTCCGCCCACGGGGGCAGGTCCATCAGCTGCCAGACCTGCGCGAAGACTACGCCGCCGCTTGTTGCATCGGCGGCGTCCCGGACTGCGCGGAAGATCGGCATCTCGCGAAACTCATGATTCAGCGCCACGCGCCTGCCCATCGCCGCCGCGACAGCCCCAATTTCATCGGCCTCGGTGAGACTTGATACGTAAGGCTTCTCACAGATGACATGGGCGCCGGCGCGGAGTGACGATATGCAATACGAAGCGTGACTGTCTGGCGGTGTGCCCACGACGACGATATCGGGCCGCGACGCGGTGAGCATGGTGTCGAAGTCGCTGAAAACGGGGACGTGCCAGCTTTGTTCGGCGCGATCGCGTCGCCCCGCGTCGATGTCGCAGGCACCCACAATTTCTGCGAGTTCCGGCAGACCCTTCAGGGCCGGCAGGTGCAAGGTGTGACCGGCATTGCCAAGGCCGAGGACGGCGACACGAAATCGAGACATATCAGTATTAAGAGATAGGAAAGCGCGCATCCTCGATGCCGCCCATGGTTCCGTGCGTCAATGTACGCTTACCCACGCCCCTCGGATAGGCAGGCACTGTGGAGTCGCGTCGATTCAGCGCAGAGGCGAGCGACACAGAGCCAGAATGGTGCGGCCCAGCGGCAGCTGCCAGCCGGCAGCAACGGCCCTCGCTTCGACACCGAGCCATCTCTTTTTCAGTGCATCCCCAAAAACCGGTCGCCGCGTTCCCTGGGCGAGTATTCCATGATAGCCGTCTCGCGCCTGCTCACGTTGCGCGCGCAGTTCGCGCGGGATCTCGGCCAAGCCCAACAGTGCATTGATTCGGCCGAGGCGCACAATTTCGAAACCGATCGTCACCAGTTTTCCACGCAAGTCCCGCGGTTCGTACTTTCGGAAATCGAACTCAGGATCGTCGGGCGCACGCGGGAACGCCTGCGCATTCGTGCGGATCAACAGGTAACCGCCGGGTTTTAGCACGCGATACATCTCACGTAGCGCGATCTCGTCTCCGCCGTTGAGTGGCAGGTGCTGTATTACATCAAGCGTTATTACGAAATCACTCGAATGGTCACGGAATGGTAGTGCGAGCGCAGACCCTTCCATTGCATCAAGACCAGCCGCAACTGCCGCCTGGACTCCTTCTGGTGCAACGTCGAGCCCGACACACTCCCACTCGGGGTACATTGCCGCCCACCACGACATTGTCTGCCCGGATCCGCAGCCAATGTCTATGAGCTGGCCCGTTTGCGGCAGGGTAGCATGTTCGAGCAGGCGTCCGGCAGCATCTCGCATCGCTGCGTTCCACCATGAACCTGACTCCAGCGAACGCATCCGCTCGTAGTACTCTGCGGTGAAAATTCGTGGAGCTGTCATGGCTTCACTCCCGTTCCGTCGAGTGCGGGGGCGATCGTGCCGAGCACAGTTCGAATTCCGATCGTGCGGCGTGCCCACGAATACAGAGTTGCGGTCCAGCGTAATCGAGAAGAAAGGCGCGAGCGTTCCGAAGCAAGCAGGTCCGCACCGAGCACGCGGACCCGCGCAAAACCAGCGCGACGGAGCTGTAGATTGAGTTCCATGCTCGAAAGCGGTCGGTGGTGCAGGTACCGCTGGCCGTTGCGTAGTCGCACATATCGATCTGCCCAGCGACGCGGCATCAAGCCTACTCCCCACACTCCGACATGCGGCTCGCGCAGAAGCGTGTACCTGTTAACCGTCCGGATCCGAAGTCGCGCACCGGGTTGCAGTACTCGCCTCGCTTCGCGAATGGCGGATGAAGCATCTTCGCAGTGCTCGAGCGTCCCCGCCGAAACTACGCGTGCAACGGACGCATTCGCAAATGGCAGATGCTCAGCGTTGCAACACACCAGTAGCTGATTTTTACCCATCAATTCGGGCCGACGCGATGCAACAACAAGCCACCTGAATGCGATGTCTATACCGATCAGTTCCGTTCCGCGCGCCTGTGCTGCGACAACCAGATCGCCTGTCCCGCAGCCCAGCTCGACCCAGCGGCCCGTGGGCGCGGGACCGTCCTCAGCCAGTATCCATGTCAGCCACTCTTCAGAACGTGCCTTCGAGTTGAGCACGTGCCGAATGAACTTCTCGGCGAGCGGTTTGGGAGTATCGGGTGTCATTGCCCAGTACGCGCGGACGACAGTTTCGAAATCGGCGCCTTCGGTTTCGCGTGCAAGGCGTTCCCCCTTGGCTCGGTCCGCCTCCATGTCAATCCACGGGTCGGCCTCGAGTCGAAAATCAGGAATGCCAAGCACGATTGGGTAGTCGGAGCGGCACACGGCACAATGGAAGCGCTCGGACGTCGCGTCCAGCGCGTTGCGGCAACGCGGGCATACGAAGCGATCCGCAGGATGCGTTGACACCCACGTGGTGCTGTCCGCTCCGTGAGGCGTCAACACACCCGTGAGAGCGAATCACCGGGGCCGAACCACGATCCAATAACCTCGCCCGCTGCCCACGATGTGACGAACAGCGCGAGCAGTGGCAGCGAACGCACAAGCTCGGCGCGATGCCTGTGCTTTGCCAAAACTCTTGATACGACCCGGTAATACAGCACTGGCGGAAGAGCGAGCGACGCAGCGCCGAACGCAAATCGCCGAGCGACGCTCGCACCCGCCACCCGCGCGCCTGCGTAGGAACGAGCATAGTAGTACCGCTGCGTCGTGTATTCACGGACTGTGTAATGCTTCTTGTGCGCGACAACTATCTCGGGATGACACACTAACGGCACGCCATCGCGGCGCATGAGGTCGTGCAGATAGTTCTCCCATTTTTCGGGTGAGAGATCCTTCCGATACTGCTCCAGTAACTTGTGCGGGTAAATGATGTTGTTACCAGTGAGCCAGTCCACCAGACCCGCAGTGAGCGGAGGTATGCAGTGACTGTACTCGCACAGAAACGCTGCCCAGTCCACGGTACTTTCGGTTGCGCTATTGAAGACCCCGCCACCTACTACGGCCGGACCGTCGACCTGAGTCGCCAGAAGCGCTGCTGCCCAGCCGATCGGAACCTGGACGTGATCCTCTATCACAGCAACTGAATCACCAGTAGCTGCGTCGAATCCCATGATTCGCATGGCCGGAATCGTGGTGCCAGCGGGTGCATCGAGGATCCGCACCCATGGGTATTGACCTACCACCGCCTCACGCAGCGGTGCACCGAGTCGGTCAACCACAATGACTTCGATGTCAGCGTCGGCGCGCTGCAACTCGAGCGCTTCCAAGCACGGCAGCAGGTCCCCAGCGCCGTTGACGCTCGGCACTATGACTGTCAGTGCCGGTGCAGTACGCGAGCCGCCGGGATATGTCATGAGATCTGTCGTTGTGGTGCGTTGCCGCTGAGGTATCCAGCCGCCTCACCAACGGACCAGGCGGTGAGAAACGCAACCGTTGCGGGCAGCGCTCTCGTGAAATCCAGCGCATGCCCACGGCCCGCCGCTGCGGCTACACGCCAAGTCAGCACGAGTGGCAGCAGCGGAGTAACCGCGGCCCGAGCGGCTCGAGCTGCAAACGAACTGTCGCGGGTTCTGGTTCTCGCGTAGTCGAAGCCGTGCTCAAATCTGTCCCTGCAGAAATCGCCGAAACTGTACATTCTGTTTTGCGATACTATCATGCTCCGATCAAATGAGAGTTGGTATCCGTTATCCATCAACTGACCGTGGACCGTGTTTTCCCAAGCTCCCGCGAGCATCCATTCCGCGACTGTTGCACGCACTGAATCGCGGTAAGTCACGTTGGCACCGGTGAGTAGCGGCACACCGTCCGCAGTTCCCGCCGCGTCGGGTCGAGCCGCATCGAAGAATCCGTACTCCGAAAAATATGCACCCCAATCAATCGCGCGTGGCCTGAGGTTACCCATCCCGCCCCCGATGACATCTACGTGATCGCCCGCATGCAAGGCGACGCGTGAGAGCCAATCGGGCGCTGCAACACAGTGATCCTCAGTGAGCGCGGTCAACACCGCGCGCGACGCAGCCAGCCCCCTCCCGCGCAGACGCGGAATGTCGTCGCCTGCGCCCGCGTCAATCCACATGACGCCCGGAAAGTCCCCACGCAACTGTTCGAACTCGGCATCGACAGCACGCACGACGATCAGCAGTGCGTCGTTCGCTTCGCATTGCGGAACGAGCGAGCCCAGGCAGGCGCGAAGGAGGCCAAGGCTACGGTTCGACGCTACGACGACGGCTAATGCCGCGCCGCGCTCATCGCCGCCAATCACGGGCGGGCGGGTAATGGCGTCGCTTGACCATCGAGCGATGAGAATCTACCTGTTCGCAAGTGTGGCTAATATGCTGCCCCAGAAGGCATCCGGCCAGAGCGGCCAAGCACGCGCCAGGGAATCCGAGCTCGGCGCGCGATCGAGGCCGCACGTGATCATGACTCGCATCATATTAGTTAGCTCGCGACGACATATAACCGGGACAATAAATGACCAGACGAATGTGGCGAAGGCTGTTCCGCCACCACGTGCCGCTCGCCATCGCTTCCGTTATCGGAACCATCGGTATCGCGAAACTGACTGGCCTGGAGTCACCGCGCCTTTGGAGCGTTGCGACGGCGTTCGTAAGTCTGATCCTCCTTGCCGCGGCAATGTGTATCGGTCCCCTGAACGTCGTGCGCCAGCGACCGAACCCGGTGTCCACAGATCTTCGGCGCGACTTGGGCATCTGGGCGGCGATCACCGGACTTGTACACGTCGTCATCGGCCTGCAAGTCCACCTGCATGATCCTGTCAAATACTTTCTAGTCCGCGCGTCTGACGGGACCATGAGCATCCGACATGATGCGTTCGGCGCGACAAACTACATCGGCCTCCTTGCGACCGTAATTCTCGCGGTCCTACTCGCAATATCGAGTGACGCTGCGCTCCGTTACCTCGGCACTCAGCGGTGGAAGACACTCCAGCGGTGGACGTACTGGCTCGCTGTACTCGTTGTCCTGCATGGGATCCTGTACGAATTGATCGAAAAACGGACGATTCCCTTTGTGCTGCTGTTCGGCGTGACAACCCTGGTCGTGGTTCTGATACAATATCGCGGCTGGCAGAGCCGGCACGGCGCCAAGCGGCGCGAGGCCGGGGCGGAGTCGGAGCGGGACGTGGCGCAAAGCCAGCCCGACGGAATCGCGTGAAAGGAGGCTCCACCGGCAGATTCAGGGTCTGCCGACGTCGACTTTGGCGCGTCTCGGACGCGAGCTCATGCGCTGGTGCAGCCATCACCAACAAAAACTGCGTCAGGACCGAATCGATCCCAACGCAGGTGTCAGACCATCAACCAATCGCCGTTCTGCCATCACGCAAGCCGTGATGGCCTCGCTTCACATCCGGAAGGTCAAGCCGGTTGTGAACTGCACGTCGTTACGTGCGCTCCGACTGTCCATCTCACCACGCAGGCCTTTGAAAGCGGTGACATTGTCACGCGCTTCGATACGGAGACCGATCCGGCTCGTACCAATCGGCGCGACATCGACTCCGATTGCGCCGTGTCCAACGAAGTCAGTCTGAGCGCTGGCGTCAGTGAGGTCACGATACCGGAATGTCCGGGCACCGGCTCCCAGCCGTCCATACGGGCGAACGGACCACGCCGAGTTCGACATCAGATCATTGAGCCGGCCTTCCACGCCGAGGTCGTACTGGAACATATCTACCCTGTTATTCGTCGCGAGCGACCTGTCATAGCTCGGTGCCCAGCCGAACGATCCAGTCACTGCGAAATGGGGCTGAAACTGCCAGCCAAGCTCGGCGCCAGTCACGGCGCTGTTCTCGAGAAGGGCGCGTTGTTCACCGGTCTGAACCATACCGCCGACAAACGGGCGCACCTCAAAGTTGCTTGACCTTTCCTGCGCCCCAACTACGGCCGCCGGGATTGTAACTGCGGCCATGGCGAGGGTGGCGAGGAAACGCCCAGGCCGACGGAACGACAATAAACTGATTTTCATAACTCCCCCAGAGCGCGATGCGCTCCACTGTGAACCCTGCTCATTTTCGGCAGGGCCGGGTGCCCGACGTCCGTCGGAGCATCCCAAACTAGACTAGTTCGTCTAGACATTTCTAATTATAGGACAGGTTTTCTATTTGTCAATAAACTCCTTGACTAATCTCTGTAATTATCGGAACGGGGTCTGTGGGGGGTGATTCGGTACCCGCTCGGTGGCCGGTGGAGCGAAATCGCGCCGTAGATTACACGATCCCAGCAGGGTGTGCTTTAAGCCGCAGTGGGGATGGCCGTGTCGCACTTATTTCCGTGGCAGATGGACCATCGCAGGCGCATTCGCTTCGCCTTACCGTATCACGCACACCGATACCCAAACCGCGTACCAGAATGCCAATAGAAAACGTCTCTGACACAGCGCGCTGGGTCGCCGTATACCGCGGCATGGAATCGGCGCGACCGGACGCATTGTTTCACGATCCGTTCGCCGATCGGCTTGCTGGTCCGGAAGGGTTGCAGATTGTCAACGAGATGAAGAAAGGCCGCTCACTCGCGTGGCCGATGATCGTTCGCACCGCCGTATTTGACGAACTGATTCTCGATCGCGTCAAGAACTTCGGCGTTGACACTGTGATAAATCTCGCGGCGGGTCTCGATACGCGCCCGTGGCGTCTCGGACTTCCTGCATCGCTACGCTGGTTCGACGTCGATCTTCCTGGAATCACGGAATACAAGGCGACGGCGATGCGTGGCGAAGCTACTTCGTGTATTTACGAGGCAGTCGCAGTCGATTTGAGAAACGCTGAAGCGCGCGCTGAGCTGTTCGCTCGAATCGACGCTGGTGCAACGACGACACTCGTCATTGCCGAAGGTCTGCTCATCTATCTTGATGAGACGCAAGTCGCGGCACTCGCTCGTGCTATCGCTTCCATCAAGAGTGCGCGATGGTGGCTGATTGATCTCGCAAACCCGCGATTGCTGAAAATCATGAACCAGCACTGGGGCGCCGCGATGACCAGCGGAAGTGCGCAGTTCCAATTTGCGCCAGCCAGCGGAACCTCGTTCTTCGACGAGTTCGGTTGGCACGAGCTGGAGTTTCGCTCGGGAATGTACGAGGCGCATCGACTGCACCGGGAGATGTCAATGGCACCGCTCTGGCGGCTACTGGCCCGGATTTCTCCACGCGCTCGACGCGAAGAATTCCGACGAATGTCCGGTTACGTCATGCTCAAGCGCGAAGCGTAGGTTTACGTAAAGCCTCCATCCTTGTTACAAACAAGGCGGCTCGCAGAATCAGAATTCAATTGCGATTCCGCTCTGGACCGTCAGGTCATTCTTGCGCACGTTGGCCTGAGGCCGAGTGTCGTAGCGGTTCGCAATTCCCAGTTTGAGTGCGACACCGGAGACGAGTGGCGCACTCAGATTGACGTCACCATTCACGCGGTAGTGCCCGTGTGAACCGCTCAGATCCGGAAATATCGCGAGCTGCTGATCCGATTTGGCCTTGCCAAATATCTGCCGAGCGGCGAGTCGCAAAAGGCCGCCGAATCGCGTGTAGCTCGGCCCCCCCGTCGGAGCCTCATGCGTGATACCACCTCCAATTTCGAGCGCGATGTTATTCGCCTTGTTGCGCGTGAGCGGCACCGAAAGCCCGGTATTCTCAACTGCGCGGCTGCCGATCTGCGCGAACGGATCGTGCTCAATGACGCCTTCGCTGAAAAACGAGGGCCTCGATTTCGCCATGGAGTCGTTTGGACCGAGAGCGAGATCGTACCGCAGAGTGGCGGAGAAGTAGTTCTCGGTGGCGCTGCCATCCTGGCTGCCGAACTCGCGCTTGGCACTTAGAGCAACCTGGGACCGATCGGCGCGTCGCGCCACCGATCCGGTAAAGCCAAGATTGCTCACATTTGCGTTGCCGCGAGTGAGCATGTAGTTCATCCCGATAGCGCGCTTCCAGCCCACATGCGCTACGTATGTCGGCAAGGCACGCGATGCGAGCGGTGCCGGTTTTGGTGGGTGTATCAGATGTTCGAGAGACGCAATTGGAGCAACAGATCGTGGCGGCGGCGGCATGACATCGGGAGCAACGCTGACCATCGTCCGCGGATTCTCGGGAAGTGGTTCGAGCGCGAGATCTCCGAGTTTGACTCGGGTCGTACTATCCGAACTCTCGCATACGGCGACCGCGCTCCGTTTCAGCACCATGCGCCCGAGGGTGACGTGCTGAAGCCTGAGGCGGGTCTTTGAAACGGAGATCAACTCGCCGCTGAGGCGATCGCCATTGCTGAGAGTGCACGTGATTGGGGAAACCGGTTGCTGCGCGTGGCTGGCCAGGCCAGCTACTACGAGCAGGACTGATACGAACATGGCAGGTTGTGTGGGACATGCGGCGCCGCGGCACCAGGCGTAAAATGCAAACTATCACGCCGAACCCGGCGACACAGCCTCAGTTCAGCAATCTGGCTGCGGTGAGCACCCACGTGCTCTCGGTTGCTGGAGTCAGGATGCACGCAAACTTGCGTGGACTGGGACGGGCCTGGACTACGCCTGTGACGGCCGCTCCGCCTAGCGAATCGTAGAAGACGTGCTCGCTATCGGGGTTGAACTGGGCTGTCGCGCGGGAGGCCAGCTGTCCGCGCACGCCGTCTTCGCAATCCAGGATCGCGCGGGCACGGCGGCGCTCCCCAGCGTCCTGCCCCGATGACTGACACGACGCGAGTAGCGCGGAGAGCGCGAGCAGGACCATCGACACAGCTCCCCCTTTTTGAGCCATCGCCTCTCCGCAGGGTGAAAAATGAGGGGCCATCCCCCGGCCACGGGAGGTCCCTTAGAACGACCGACGATCCAGTGGATGAATGGTAACGGCGCCGATAACGCTCAGGTACGAATCCCGGACACCTGCCGATCGTCGCTAAGAAAACGTCTCTTACGGACAAATCCTTTTAGCGAAATCCTTTCAAGGACAACGGGAACCAGTAGCGTGGCAACGGTTATGAACACGTATCGCATCACTGGGTTTGGGATTATCCTTGCCAGGCGGCGTGCAGTGCGACGGCTGATCATGGCGGCGGTTACCGAGCGGAGAATAGGCAATGTCGATGGGTTGGAGTCGCCGTAATGGAGCGCAAGGGCCGTTCCGCACTTACAAAAAGCCGGGGTTGTCCGGATTCTGGAGCCGCATTGGCGTCGCGCTGGCTGTTGTCGTCTGCGCGGCTATCATCACCAGTTGTGGGAGCGATTCCAGTACCGGTCCAGCGAAGTTGCAGGCACCGCCGCGGGTGACGCGAATCATCTTTTCCAAAATCGTCGATTCCGTGGAAGTCCAGCGCACCGACAGCGCAGTGGCCACTTGTGTTGACTCAACCGGGACAAAGGTCTCCAGTTGCCAACTCACCTGGAGCGTCGACGACTCCACGGTCGCAAGCATCTCGCCAACCGGCATCATCACCGGTGATCAGCCGGGCAACACTGCTGCGCATGCGACAATAGCGACCGGGATAACGGGACTGCTCCGGATAGTTGTGCTTCCCCCCGCGATCGCAACGATCATCTACCCGACCACTGCTTTCACACTGAGCGAAGGTGATACGCTCACGATTCCGGCGCCGAAGATCGTTGATCGCACCGGTGCTGTCGTTACCGGCCGTACTCCGACATACAGATCCAATTCTTCGGGAATCACCGTTACGTCGGCGGGACTTGTCACAGCGGTAACCGCGACAAGCGGTGTGATCGTCGCCACGCTGGACACCGTAAGCGTGCAACTATCGTTTACAGTCGTTCCGGCTCCGATAGGTAGTGTCAACGTCATGCCGAGCATTCTCGACATGGGAGTGGGCCACACGGTCGCAACTCAGTCGTCGGCAACCGGAACAGGCGGGCAGAGGATTACTGGGCGTGTGTACACGTACACTGTCGACAACCCATCGGTCGCGCAGGTATCGTCGCGGGGAATTGTCACCGGCGTTGCACCGGGCAAAGCGACACTCACGGTATCGACGTCTGGCCGTGCAACCACTGTTCCGATCTCGGTCGCGCAACTCGGCCCTGGAGGTTTTGTCATCGATCTGCAGTTCGTCGGGACCGTTTCACAGGCAACACAGCAGGCTGCGCAGCAGGCGGTCCAGGCATGGGAGCAGATTATTTCCGCTCCTCTCATTCCATATCACATCGTCACCAACGCGAATGACTGCGGAACCGGTATCCCTGCAGTGAACAAGACCGAAACGAGCCTGCTGGTGATCGTTCAGGAAGACTCGATCGACGGCCCTGGCAAGACTGTCGGACTCGGCGGCCCATGCGTTCTCCGGGACGATGCACCGCAGCTCACTGCTCTCGGAACTGTGACAGTCGACAAGGCGGACGCGGCTGGGCTTCAGCAGGAAGGGCTGCTCGTGGCGACGCTGACGCACGAGATCGGCCACATCCTCGGTCTCGGGACACTGTGGGACCCGGCGGATACTTTCTTCCCGAACCTGGCAACGGGAATCGGGGGAGCCAACCCGGTGTTCATTGGGCGCAAGGCACGAATCGCATCGGCCGCGCTGGGCTTTACTTCGGATTCCTCATTGGGAGTGCCGATCGAAAACATTGGCACAGTTGGCGACGGGACTCGTGACGGACATTGGCGTGCATCCGTATTTGGACATGAGCTGATGACGGGGACGCTCCACAGCGGATTGAATCCCATCAGCCTCGTTACAATCGCAGAATCCCCAACGCAAGGCAGCCGCAAATTCAATAGTTGTTCTCTCCGACCTTGCATTTCAGTGCGGGGTGGCTGTTGTTTCAACCACCCGAACCGGAGACAACAAATGCGACGCCATCTGTGCCTTACCCTTTCGGCCCTCTGCCTGGCCGTGCCAGTATCTGCGACCAGTGCTCAGATCCCAGCCACCGAATTCGCCGCGCGCCGAGATTCTCTCGCAGCGCGTCTTGGCAGCGGAGTCCTGATCGCGTTTGGTGGGCGGACCCCCGTGACGGATTTCGGTCCCTTCTACCAGCTGCCGGCCTTCCACTATCTCACGGATTTCGACGAGCCAGACGCGGCCTTCGTCATGGTGATTCGGGACGGTCGCGCCGAAAGCACTCTCTACCTGTCACCCATCGACCCTCGTACAGCATTCTATTACGGTCGCCGGCCCGATTCCGCAGCAGTCACAACTTCGCTCGGCGTCGGCGCCCGTTCGTTTCCATCGCTCCAGGGCGTGACCGATTCGCTGGCGAGTACAGGCCTGGCGATATACACACTCACGGATTTCAGCGACGCCGATTTCGCAAAACAAGACTCGCTCACACGTGGGCAGATGTTCATGCGCTCACTCACCGCACGACATCCGGGTTTAGTGGTCAAGGACGCTCATCCTGTCGTCGATCAATTACGTGCGCGCAAGAGTGCAGCCGAGATCGCGCTGCTCAAGCGCGCCGCAGAGATCAGCTCCGTGGGTCACCTCGCGGTGCTCAGCATGCCGGAACCGCAGCACGAGTATGAAATGCAGGCGGTGCTTGAATACAACTTCATGAAGCTCGGTGGCGCTCGGCCGTCGTATGGATCGATCGTCGGCGGCGGAAAGAACAGCACTCAGTTGCATTACATGCTGGACAGAGACGCAGTGCGTCCCGGCGATGTCGTGGTTATGGATGCGGCGACCGAGTACAAGGGATACGCGGCTGACATCACGCGCACGGTCCCCGTAAGCGGCAAGTTTACTCCGGATCAACGTGTCATCTATCAACTGGTCCGGGACGCGCAGGCCGCCGCCGAGCGCAATTCGAAACTGGGAATGTTCGCTCCAGCCGCGACGGATTCATCGGTTGTGGTACGCACAGCTGGTCTTGCGAAGCTTGGTTTGATCGAGAGTGCCGATGCGACGTTCGATCCTCCATGGAAGGTCGATTGCGTCGCCGTTCCTGCTGGGTGCAAACAGTCGATGCTCTGGATGATTCACGGCGTCAGCCACGGCCTCGGACTCGCAGTTCATGACCCGGCACAGTTTTACATCGGCGATCGCAAGTTCAAGGAGGGCGATGTCTTCACGATCGAACCGGGCATCTACATCAGCACTGCATCGCTGGACGCGTTACCTGACACGCCAAAGAATCGAGCGTTCATTGCGCACGTTCGTTCGAACGTTGAGCGGTACAACAACATCGGCGTTCGAATCGAGGATGATTACGCGATAACCGCGAAGGGACTCGAGCGAATCAGCAGCGCACCACGCGAGATCGACGAGATCGAGGCGATCATGCGCAGGCGGCCCGCTCGTAAATAGTCGAAAGTAACCGCCGCAGCCCGCACGACGCCACGAGCAAGCGACGAGCAAGCGACGAGCAAGCCACGAGCAAGCCACGAGCAAGCGACCACGCCGTCGTGCATTTCTGGAAACCGGCGCCACAGTCGGCGCCGGTCAGCCGCCGGTTCCTGGCAGTCCCCGGGGGATCGGGTCTTTTTGCGCCTACCCGGACGGTCATTCGACTGCCTTTCCGATCAAACGAATGGGCAAGGCAAGTCGTATGTTATGCATCGTCAAGTACCCTAATACTCTCACACCCACGGGAATGACTCAAAGGCTGATCGTCACCATCGCGACCGCCGCCGCTGCTCTCGCGGCCGGTTGCACGCACACGGCACCCGAGCCCGCAGCGGTTCCGGCACGCGGGCCTGCAACGCAGTCGCCAACGCGCCCCGCCCCTGCCGGCAGCGTCGCGGCGGCGGCAGAGCGGGATTCAAACGCACGGGGCGGCGGAGCGACTGACCCCAAGCCCAAGCCGTACCGTCGTGTCATCACATCTGAAGCGACGACCGTCCGCGGGCTGCTCAACGTTCATCGCGTCGGGAGTAAGCTCTATTTCGAGATTCCGTCGCGTGAACTCGATAAGGATATGCTCCTCGTCGGTCGATATGCCCGCGCTGCGGCTGCCGATCCGAGCCCGACAGGTGGGTTCGGTGAATATGGTGGCGACCAGTTCGGTGAAAGGACGTTGAGATGGGATCGTGAAGGAGATCGGGTAATACTGCGCTCACCGTCGTTCGCGATTACAGCGGACACGTCCTTGTCCGTGTATCGCGCGGTGCAGGCGTCGAACTATGCACCAGTTATCGCAGTGTTCAACGTCGAGGCATACGGCCCGGACAGCGCCGCCGTCATCGACGTTACACGGCTGTACACGACTTCTGTGCCAGAGTTTGCCGCCATTCGTGGCACAATTGACGAGAAGCGGTCGTTCATCGAAAGCGCACACGCATTCCCCGACAACATCGAGATCGAAGCAACGCAGACCGGTACGCCCACGCCTGCCGGTGCGCGCGGAGCTGCCGCGCCGGCTCCGCGAGGTACCCAGGAAGCGCAGAGTGTGCTGGCGCACTGGAGCCTCGTACGTCTTCCGAGCAATCCGATGGCGCCCAGGCGCTTTGACGAGCGTGTCGGCTTCTTCTCAATCCAACAGGTTGACTTCGGCGCCGAACAGCGTGCGGCGACGCGTCAGTACATCAGCCGATATCGGTTGGAGAAGAAGGATCCGAACGCGGCAATGTCGGAGCCGGTCAAGCCGATCATCTACTACGTTGATCCGGCAACACCCGATCAGTGGAAGCCATGGATCCGCAAGGCGATCACCGACTGGCAACCCGCCTTCGAGGCGGCCGGTTACAAGAACGCGATAATTGCAATGGATCCGCCGACCAACGATCCAAGCTGGTCTGCAGAAGACATCAGACATACGATGATTCGCTGGCTTCCGTCGACTGTCGAGAATGCCGTTGGCCCGCACGTAAGTGATCCGCGGACGGGTGAAATTCTGAACGGTTCTGTGCGCATCTTCCAGAACGTGCTCAACCTTCAGCGCGACTGGTACTTCACGCAGGCGGCGCAGGTTGATCCGCGCGCACGCAATTTCCCGATGCCCGACTCGCTCATGGGCAGGCTTCTGGAATTCGTGGTCGCACACGAGATTGGACACACGCTTGGTCTGCGCCACGATCAGCTCGGGAGCTCCACCTATCCAGCGGACAGCGTCAGAAGTGCAACGTGGGTACACAAGATGGGTCACTCGCCGTCCATCATGGACTATTCGCGCTTCAACTACGTAGCGCAGCCTGAAGATCACATTCCGCTTGAAGACATCATTCCACGTATCGGACCGTACGACAAGTACGCAATCATGTGGGGATACAAGCCGATTCCGTCGGCCAGCACACCGGATGCAGAACGCCCGACGCTGGATCAGTGGGCGCGCATGCAGGACTCCATTCCGTGGTATCGCTTCTCCGAAAACAATGCGGCTGGCGGCTACGGTACTCTGAACGAAGCGGTCGGCGATGCAGACCCGGTCAAGTCAACGGGCCTCGGCTTCAAGAACATTGAACGGGTTGTCGGATACATCAACCAGGCTGGTACTCGTGCAGGCGAGGACAACAGCGACCTGGAAGAGATCTACAACCGCACGGTAGGCCAGTGGACGACAGAAGCCAACCACGTTGTTACAGTGGTAGGTGGATCGCAGGTACAGTACAAGTCCGGTAGCCAGCCCGGGCCTGTGTACACGCCGCTGTCACGTGCGCGTCAGGCTGACGCGGTTCGGTTCATCAACGACAAGGTATTCAAGACGCCGACCTACCTGATTCGCCCGGAGATTTCGGCAAGAATCGAAGCTGGTGGAATGATCACACGCATAGATAACGCGCAGGCACGCGTGCTCACCGGGTTGTTCGATGATGGTCGAATGAATCGGATGCTCGAAAATGAAGCGGTCGCGCCGAGCAAGGGCGACACGTACACGCTCGCAAACATGCTCGACGACGTTCGCCGCGGCGTGTGGAGCGAGCTCGCGGATTCGCGCATCAGCATCGATCCGTACCGCAGAGCACTGCAGAACAACTACCTCACGCAGATTGATCGAAAGCTCAATCCACCACCGGCACCAGCAGCAGCAGCGCCAGCAGCGCCTGGTCGCGCAAGGCAGGCACCGCTATCCGAAGATGCGAAATCGGAACTGCGTGGTGAGCTCGTGTCGCTGCAGGCTGAAATTCAGCGATCGATTGGCCGCACTGCAGATCGCGAAACGCAGCTACACCTGGCCGGCGCAGCACATCGCATCGGTGACATACTGAATCCAAAGAAATAAAGCACTTCTAAAACGGCCGCCTCGAGAGTGAATTACTTACTCTCGAGGCGGCCGTGTTGTATCTGGTATTGTAGTCCGCGATTGGGCGTCGAAGGATGCGTCATCCCGCCGAAGGTCGGGATCCATGTTCGCTCAAGCCGCGAAAACCACCCGGAGTCGCGCATCGGAAAATGGATCCCCGCTTTCGCCGGATGACGATATGGGTCCCGGCTTTCGCCGGGATGACGACATGAATCCCTGCGTTCACAGGGACAACACCCGAGCGCGCCGACGGCTGTGCGCCCGGTTCGGCTTGGGTCGGTGGTGTCGCGGTGGAGGCTGCTGCAAGGCCCAGCGCACTCTGAACGCTGTCGCCACGATCACGACCAGAATCAATAGCTCAATGTAGACCTTCTCCGCATCGAAGGGATCGATCGGAGCGTCCTTCAGCGTCGGATCCGTGAGAATTGCGTGGACTGCGAAGAGCACAAACAACGCGTAGGTCAGGTAGTGCATCGGCTTCCACCACTTTCTGCCGATCTCAAACCTGAAGTACGACGTGACCACGGTGAAAACAAGCAGATACAGTGCGCCAGCTCCAAGCATGTTGATCCACGGCTGCTTCGGCGCGTTGAGCGGGAAGAGAATATCAACGACGCGGAAATTCACGGTCGACGACAGCAGGATCACAGCGGGATGAAGGATGCTCACAGCGAGAGCGGTATACCCAGTCCAGTTGTGAAGCTTGAGCGTGTTGACATGCCTGTGCGGCCAACGCCGGACCGGATTGTATTTCACCGACATCAACAATCCGAGCAGGATGTTGAGTGTGAGAAGTGTTATGGCAACCAGGGCGATATCGCCCGAGATGTCTATTGCGCTCAAGTCCCACTCCTCACAATTCGAATGTCAGTGCCCGGCACCCTCAGGGCGCCGCTTTCACCGGCTCGCCCCGACACCAGGATGCAGCACACCTGGCGTCGCCGTACCAGTATGGTATCTCGCGAATGTCTTCACAGTCCCAAAGTGCAATATCGGCGCTGAACCCTGGGGCGATCTGACCAACGCTGTCTGCAAGACCTACGGCTGCCGCCCCGTTGACCGTTGTAGCGAGCAACGACTCGGCGACGCTCATGTGCAGCTGACTGACGCCGATCGTCATGATCAGCGGCAGATTGGGGGTAGGCGACGTGCCCGGGTTGAAGTCCGTTGCCAGCGCCACAATCGCGCCGGCAGCGATCAGCTCGCGAGCAGGCGCCTGCCGCTGCCGGCCCAGGAAGAACATTGTGCCTGGAAGCAGAGTCGCCACGGTGTTGGAGGCTGCGAGCTCCCGAATTCCCGCTGGCGAAATGGCTGCAAGGTGATCGGCCGAAGTCGCACCCAGTGCCGCAGCCAGCTCCGCACCACCGCACGGTTCCAGCTCATCAGCGTGAAGTTTCAGCTTCAATCCGCTCGCGCGCGCGGCTTCAAGAATTTTTCGCGTCTCATCAAGCGTAAAGACGCCCGGTTCGCAAAAGACATCGGCGAAGCTTGCGAGTCGCTCGGCGATTACTGCGGGGAGCTGTTCGTGGATCAGCTGATCGACATACTCGGTTCGACCATCGCTCCGTTCGCGGTATTCGCGCGGAATCTCGTGGCCACCCAACCAGGTTGCAACGATCCGGATGCTGCATTCATCCTGCAAGTGGGCGATGACTCGCAGTGTCTTGAGTTCGTCGTCGAGGCTCAATCCGTAGCCGGACTTTATCTCAACCGTTGTCGCACCATAGTTCGCGATTCGTTTGATACGCTCGCGCGCAAGCTGCAGCAGATCTTCCCCGCTGCGCTCGCGCAGATCGCGGACCGAGGAGTGAATGCCTCCTCCCTTCTGCGCGATCTCCATGTAACCAACGCCCGCAGCTCGCAACTCCTGCTCATCGTAGCGTGCTCGCCCGAAGACCGCGTGTGTATGCGAGTCCACAAGCCCGGGAGTAATGATGCGACCACCGCAATCGACGCGCTCGGCATCCTGAAAATCACGCTCGATGTCGTTGAATGCGCCTACCGCGACGATCAGCGGACCGTCAGTAGCAATTGCGACATCCGTCCTGACGCCGACATCCTGCATTTCAGAGCCGCGCCGCCCGCGTGGTGGACCAGCACAAGTTGCGACCTGGGACGCGTTATGAAAGATGATTCGGCGAGTCACCTGGTCAGCCGGGAATTGGAATGGTGATGCCATGTCGCACAGCCGCGGCTCGGGCGATTTCGTATCCAGCATCAGCGTGGCGCAGAATTCCGGTCGCCGGATCATTGGTCAGGACGCGCTCGATGCGCTCGCGCATTTCCGGAGTTCCGTCGGCAACCACTACCTGTCCCGCATGCAGCGAGTTACCGATTCCCACTCCACCTCCGTGGTGGAACGAAACCCAGCTCGCACCGCTCGCAGTATTGACGAGCGCGTTCAGAATGGGCCAGTCCGCTACAGCGTCACTGCCATCGAGCATCGATTCGGTTTCGCGGAACGGCGACGCGACGCTGCCCGTATCAAGATGATCGCGCCCGATTGCGATCGGCGCAGAAATCTCACCCGAAGCCACCAAGTCGTTCAGTGCGACTCCGAACCGCGCTCGATCGCCCTGTCCCAGCCAGCAGATGCGCGCCGGCAATCCCTGAAAATGAATCCGCTCACCGGCCAGCTTGATCCAGCGGGCGAGATGCTCGTCGTTCGGAAACAGTTCCAGCACGAGTCGGTCGGTCCGCGCGATGTCGGCGGGATCACCGGAAAGCGCGGCCCACCGGAATGGCCCTTTCCCTTCGCAGAACAGCGGCCGGATGTACGCGGGGACGAACCCCGGGAAATCGAACGCCCGTTCGAGTCCTGCGTCAAAGGCTACTGTACGGATATTGTTGCCGTAATCGAAAGTGACTGAACCCATCTTCTGGAGGGTCAGCATTGCCTCCACATGCCTGACGGCGCTCCTGGTCGCGCGACGCAGGTATTCGTCCGGGTCGGACGTGCGAAGCGCGTCAGCGTCAGCGAGCGACATGCCTGCTGGCACGTATCCGTTCAGCATGTCGTGCGCGCTGGTCTGATCCGTGAGTACGTCAGGTACGACACCGCGCTCAACCAGGGACGGAATTACATCGGCCGCGTTTCCTACAAGTCCGACCGAGAGCGGTTCGCCTTTCGATTTCGCTTCACCGAGCCAGCGGAGTGCTTCATCGAGACTACTGGTCTTGCGATCGCAATAGCCGGTCTCGATTCGCTTGTCGATACGCGATTCTGCGACTTCTACTCCCAGGATCGCCGCGCCGAGCATCGTTGCGGCGAGAGGCTGCGCGCCGCCCATGCCGCCGAGCCCCGCAGTGACGACCAATCTTCCGGCGAGCGATCCGCCAAAGTGCTTGTCCGCGACAGCGCCGAGCGTCTCGTACGTTCCCTGGACAATCCCCTGCGAGCCGATGTAGATCCATGAGCCAGCAGTCATCTGCCCGTACATCATCAGTCCCGCGCGTTCCAGCTCGCGGAATTTCTCCCACGTCGCCCAGCGGCCGACCAGGTTGCTATTCGCAATCAGTACACGTGGTGCGCTCTTGTGCGTGCGCAGAACGCCGACCGGCTTGCCGCTCTGAATCAGCAGCGTCTCGTCATTTTCCAGATCACGAAGCTCGCGCACGATTGCGTCGAACGCTTCCCAGTTGCGCGCGGCCTTCCCTGTTCCACCATAAACCACCAGATCATCGGGCCGTTCGGCGACATCCGGATCAAGATTGTTCATCAGCATCCGCATGGCGGCTTCCTGCTGCCAGCTCTTGCAGGTGATCTCGCTACCGTGTGGAGCGCGAACCGTTCGTGCACCCTTTGTCATGACTTCGTCTCTCCTTCCCCGCCCCATTCAATACAGTCGTCGAATCTTCCGGCGAATATCGCTGCGGAGAGCGATGCAATGTCACCGCTCATGACTCGATCCCTTTCCAGCCGCGCGACGACTGCACGTACCCGCTTGTGCGCCTTTGCAACCGCCGCGGCAGGTGTTAGCGGTGCGCGAAAGTCTATTCCTTGCGCGCCGCACATCAGCTCGATTGAAAGCACGTTGCGCACATTCTCCATGATACGGCGCGCCTTCCACGCAGCCCCCATCGCCATCGGTACGACGTCTTCCTTGCTGCCGTCGGTCGGAATCGAATCGACACTTGATGGATGTGCCAGAACCTTGCACTCGCTCGTGATGGACGCCGCGGTAACCTGCGCCATCATAAAGCCCGAATTGGTGCCGGCATCCGGCGACAGAAAGGCGGGTAATCCTTCGTTGAGATCCGGGTGAACGAGCCTGTCGGTGCGACGCTCGCTGATCACCGCAAGATTCGTCATGATGATGGCGAGGAAGTCCAGTGCCATCGCGACAGCCTGTCCATGAAAATTCCCACCGCTGAGCATTTCGCCGCTGTCGAAAACGAGCGGGTTATCGGTCGCAGCATTCAATTCGCGCGACACCATCCCTGATATCCAGCGCAGCGCATCCAGTACAGGTCCGTGTACCTGCGGCACGCAGCGTAACCCATACGCATCTTGCACTCGCCGATCATTCGAGCGATGCGATTCGCGGATCTCGCTGTCGGCGAGCAACAGCCGCATCACTCGCGCGGATTCGATCTGCCCGATCTGTCCGCGCGCTTCCTGAATCCGCTCGTCGAATGCGACCGGAGTTCCCTTGAGGGCTTCCAACGACATCGCGGCCGCAACGTGTGCGGTGCGCCAGAGACGTTCCGCATCATGTACGAGTAGTGCGGCGATCGCGGTATGTGCCTGGGTTCCGTTGATGAGCGTGATCCCTTCCTTGGGCCCGAGTTCGACAGGCTCGAGCCCATTCGCGCGGAGCATGTCTATTGCCGGCCCCGACTTTCCATTCTGCGAGAGAGTTCCCTCCCCGATCAGCGATAGTGCGAGATGCGCGAGAGGTGCGAGATCTCCGCTCGCGCCGACACTACCCTGCTCCGGGATTGGTGGATACAGCCCCGCGTTCAGCATGCCGGCCAGGAGATCAACCAGCGCGGGTCGAGCGCCGGAATATCCCTTTGAGATGACATTCGCGCGAAGCAGCATCATCGCGCGCGTTTCCGCCTCGCTCAGCAGGGGTCCGACGCCAACAGCGTGCGATCGGATGAGATTCACCTGCAACTCCGCGAGTCGGTTTGGCGGAATCGCGATATCCGACAACTTGCCGAATCCAGTCGTCACACCGTACACGACTTCGTTACGCTTCACGATGCGCGAGACGATCGCGTTGGATGCAGCCATGCCTTCGCGCGCCTTGTCACTCAATTCAACCCGCGCACCCCGGCGAGCGACTGCTACGACATCTTCGATGCGCAGCGACCGTCCATCGAGTTTCACCACTTTCGAATCGGCGCTCACGCGTCACTCCGTCGTAACGCCAATCCGGTGAGGAAAGTGAGCATCGCGTGCACCGCGACACGTACCGTCGCGCGGCGAGGATCCTGTGACGGATCAATCTCTACTATGTCCAGAGCGCGAACCTTGGGATGTACCGCAAGAACGAGAAGCATCTCAAAAAGCTGCCATGATGTCATTCCACCCGGTACAAGAGCCGGAACGCCCGGCGCGAAAGCCTGATCCAGAACATCCATGTCGAGCGTTACGTAAATCGCATCTGAATGTTCGGCCACAGCGTTCAAAGCACGTTGTGCGATTTCTGCTGGTGCGGTACTGGCGACTTCTCGCGCGGAGATCTGTGTGATACCGGCGTCGCGCGCCACGTCGCGGTATGGGCGCGCATTCGCGAACGCATGCAGACCGACCTGAACAATGTTGCGGCCTTCGAGTGTGCCCGATTCCAGAAGTTGGCGGATCGGAGTACCGTTGCTTGGTCCGCCGTCGTCCAGGTTACGGAGATCCATGTGCGCATCGAGCTGCACGAGTCCGACCGGTCCGCCGGTGTGAGCCTTGAACGCCTCTACGGACGGCGCGGAAATGGAATGATCGCCGCCCATGACAATGGTGAATGCACCATTCGAGCGCTCGAGTACCGCCGCTACCGCATCGCGAATACCGGCGCGAGATCGAGCAAGATCTGTTACGTGGACGCGTGCGTCGCCAGCGTCTCGCACGGTTAGTGCGGTCGCCAGGTCAATGTCCTGGTCGAAATTGTACGTTGATACGGCGCCAAACATCTCGCGTATCGCCTGCGGTGTTCCGGACGCACCCGAGTGAGATATCGACGTCTTTGAAAGCGGCGCGCCGACAAGAACGACGTCTGCGGCTTCAGCACCATCCCACGGGCGAATCCACGACGCGACCTTGGTCTCGAGGTGGTCCCGGAAGAGGGCTGAGCCAGGCGGATTGAGTGGTAAGTTCGATTGGGTCACAACCTTACAATAACGTCCCTCGCAAGATGGCGTAGGCGACGGAGAAGTAGATCACGAGGCCCGTCACGTCCACGAGCGTTGCGACGAACGGCGCCGAAGCGCTTGCGGGGTCGAATCCGAGGCGGCGGAGCAGGAAGGGGAGCATCGATCCGGCCATGGATCCGAAGGTCACGACCCCCACCAGCGAGGCACCAATCGTGATTGCGACGAGGTTGTGGTGCGGGCCGTAGTCGTACCATCCGAGATGTTGCCAGATGAGAATTCGTATCAGGCCGATGGTTCCAAGCACCGCACCCAGGGCCAGTCCGGTCGGGAGTTCGCGCAACGCGACCCGCCACCAGTCCCCCAGTTTCAGTTCGCGAAGCGCCAGCGCGCGGATTATGAGCGACGTTGCCTGCGATCCTGAATTTCCACCGGACGAGATGATAAGCGGTATGAACAGTGCCAGGACAACGGCGCGCGCGATCTCATCCTGGAAATGACCCATTGCGGTTGCCGTGAGCATTTCACCAAGAAACAGCGCCGCGAGCCAGCCAGCGCGTTTCTTCACCATGCCGAACATCGAAATGCGCAGATACGGTGCTTCGAGTGCTTCCACACCACCGAATCGCTGAACATCTTCGGTAGCCTGGCGCACCATCGCATCGATGACATCGTCGACAGTCAAAGCGCCGATCATCTTTCCGGTTGCATCGACTACGGGAAGCGCAACCAGATTGTATTTGGAAATCAATCTGGCCGCGTCTTCCTCGCTCAGGAACGCCGAGGTTGATAGCGGTTTGCGCGAGTCACCTACGTTCATGATCTTTGCCCTGCGGTCGGCAAGAAGCAGATCCTGAAGGTGAATGGTGCGCAGCAGTATCCCGGTTCCCGGATCAAGTACATACACGGCATAGACCGCTGTCACGTCGGTCGAGAGCAACCGCACGCTTTCGATTGCGTCGCCGACGGTGACGTTCGATGCGACGCTCGCGAATTCAGTCGTCATGATGGAGCCGACTGTGCCTTCCGGGTATACGAGCAACGACGCGAGGATGGATCGATCGGGTTCGTCGATCGTCGCAAGAACCGATTTTCGTTTAGAGGGCGGCAGATCGCGCAGCAGATCAGCGCGCCGGTCTGGTGCCATCGCCGAGATGAGCGCGCCGGCCGCACCGCGATTCATGCGCTGGACTATCTCGTGACGGCGATCCAGTTCCGGTTCATTGAGCACATCGACGGCCACGTTGAATGGCAGATTCGCCATGATGCGAGCTGCCTTGGCCGGCGAGAGCTGATTGACCAGCTCAGCGACATCGGCGGCGCGAAGGGGCTCGACGATCCGGGCCATCTCTTCAGGTTTGGACGACGCCTCGTACAGCGCGGAGGCCGTGGGTATGTCTGAGAGGACGGAGGAGGCCATTCCGGAATCGGTTGATGTTGGACGGTTTTGCGCGGCGAGACGAGACTCGGTTCCGAGCCTATGTTAATCGACTGTCCGTCCGCGCGCCGGGCGGGGGTACCGATTAAGTTGAGAGGCTATACCAAGAAGGCATCGGGGTGTAGCGTAGCCCGGTAGCGCGCTTGCTTCGGGAGCAAGAGGTCGCCGGTTCAAATCCGGCCACCCCGACTGACAAGATCAAGCCCTGTAACGGTTTACGTTGCGGGGCTTTTTCTATGTACCTGCGAGCCCACCGCATTCATCCCCTCAAACCATATAACTGATGTCGCTTGAGCTGGTGGGATACGCGTACTTCATGTGCCGCAAATCGCTTGCCGTGAGTCCGTGCCTCACCGCCAGCGCAAAGATGTTGATGACGTCGGCTGCGTCGGGGCCAAGGAGATGCGCACCGAGGATGTGATCGGTATTGGTATCGACGATGGTCTTGTACATCGCAGCAGGCTCCTGCACACGCCGGTTCGCGAACCAGCTCGCAGTATCCTCGCACTTCACCCGGATATCGCGCCCCTGCTGCCGCGCCTCCGCCTCCGTGAGCCCTACCATCGCGAGTGGCGGCTCGGTGAATACCACACTCGGAATCCCGCGATAGTCGGGTCGTTTTGTGTTGCCCTGCAGCAGGTTGGATGCGACGATCATTCCCTCATGCGCCGCAACTGGAGTCAGCGGCAACGCGCCCGGCGGGAGCGTGCAGTCGCCTGCGGCGTAGACGCGCGGGTTCGTCGTGCTCTGCATGAACTCGTTGACCAGAATTGCACCGTGCTTGTCCGCACCCACCTGCGCCATCGCCAGATCCAACTGCTTTGTCCCGGGAACTCGACCGGCGCCATGCACCACCAGATCCACATCAACGACTGTCGTAGCCGCGCCTGTCCCAACCGAGACGCGATAGGCGCTACCGGACTTTTCGATCGCAGTCACACTCGAACCCGTCCGAAAATCGACGCCTGCGCTTGTCGTGTGTGCGACAAGGCGGCGTACCAGATCCTGATCGAAGTGTACCAGCGGATCGCTGCGGCCAAGCACTATCGCTTGACTACCTGCGCGCTGCACGATGTGGGCGAATTCAAGAGAGATGTAGCCGGCGCCGATGAATGCGATACGGGGCGGCAACGCGTCGAGATCCAGAAAGTCGGTGCTCGTGCGCACGTGCTCCTCACCCGGAATGTCGAGCGGCACAGGCGTCGCCCCGCTCCGTCGATGCCAGTCGATCAGTGCGGCACCTCCGACAAGTACCTTCTTTGGATCGCAGCCACGGTTGGCGCAGGTTCCGCCGTAAGGCTGGTCATCGACAACAGCAACGCGCCATCCCGCAGCACTGCACTTCAACGCGGATGGGGAGCCACCAGCACCAGTTCCGACTACGATCAGATCGAATGCATCACTCATCAAGGTGTTCACGGCAGAAAGGTGGCTGGTCAGTGCAGCGGCGTAGGGATTGCCACGAGTACTGCCGTAACGGCAATAACCAGCGCACCGAAAAGCAGCTCGATTTGTCCGGATCTCTGGAACCGCCGCCCCGCGCTCGACAAAGCGCTATCTGCTGCGTGTTCCCCCGAGACCGAGCCGGCAGTAGCAGCATGCGACAGCGCCGCACGCATGCGCAACGCGTTGAAAGCCCCAGCAGCAAAGACGGCGCCGACCAGCGCGAGCTTCACTATCAGAACAATACCATAAGACGAAGTCCAGAGCGCGGAGATCGAGCCAAGCCGCAGCCACGCCGAAACGAGACCTGTCACCACGACGCCGGTCGCGAAGGTGAGCGCGACAGGACTGAACGCGTTTACCATATCGGATATGAGTCGACTGGTTACACTCGTAGTCGATCCGGTCTGTTTAAAACGTACGACAGTCGGTAGTCCAACAGCCATAAGCGCACATAAAGATCCCAGCCACGCACCGGCCGCGATAACGTGTAGCGAGTCGGTCACGATGGCGAGCACACGCCAATGAGCGACGCTGGCCGCGTGTCCAGAAAGTGCGGGAGTTATTCCGAGTATAATCACGGCCGCAGTAGCAACACTCCAGCCAACAACTGAGCGGCGACGTGCCAGCACGAGCCCCGCACACGCGACGATTGCGGCTCCGACCTGCAGCAACCACGCGCTTCCCCACGCGGTGTGAAGAACGATATCAGCAACACCGAGCTTCACGGAGGCTGCCATTACCGACTGCTCAGCAAACAGGCGGCCAATCGCGGCAATTAATACCAGCCCACCAGCGATGAGTCC
>CAJDVC010000010.1_pt1 | contig 36877 bp, 32 predicted proteins | sample 7391211 | NCBI WGS metagenome assembly CAJDVC01 (sample SAMEA7055683, study PRJEB34461) | soil metagenome | biome: terrestrial ecosystem; feature: Peninsula; material: soil | place: Antarctica | collected 2016 | reverse complement strand
TCGCGCGCACCGATCCAGAAGCTGGCGGACACGGTGAGTGGCATCTTCGTTCCCGTTGTTATCTCGCTCGCAGTGATCACGTTCGTCGTCTGGTTTGTATCGGTCGATATCGCGGGCGGTGACGCACCGCTGGTTCGCGCCTTCGCGGCGGCCGTTGCGGTGCTCATCATCGCGTGTCCATGCGCGATGGGTCTCGCGGTTCCGACCGCAGTGATGGTCGCTACTGGCAAGGGCGCTGAGTTGGGCGTGCTCATGAAAGGCGGCGAGACGTTGCAGCGGGCTGGGGATGTAACGACTGTCGTGCTCGACAAGACCGGAACCGTGACCGAAGGTCGGCCGGTTGTGACCGACTTTGCTACGATCCCGCATGCGGCTCGCAGTGATGACGATGTGTTGCGCGTCTTTGCATCGCTCGAAGCGTCTTCTGAACATCCACTTGCGGACTCGATAGTCCGCTACGCAAAGGATCGCAACCTCGCTCTGTCCACAGCCGCGTCCTTCACCGCTGTGGCTGGACGAGGTGCGATCGGCGTAGTGGATGGCATGACACTGCTCGCCGGCAATTCGGCCTTGATGGGAGAACATGCGATCGACATTACGATGCTGGAGTCTCAAGGTGAAGCACTTGCCGCGCGTGGACGCACACCCATGTATTTCTCGATTGATGGATCTGTCGCGGCACTTGTCGCTGTCGCGGATCCCATCAGGCAATCGTCGCGCGCGGCGGTAGCACGCCTCCGTCAAATGGGACTTGAAGTTGTAATGCTGACCGGGGACAACGAGCAAACGGCGCGTGCTATCGCAAGTGAAGCCGGTATCGATCGAGTTGTAGCCGGAGTCCTACCCGACGGAAAGGTCGCCGAGGTCAAGCGACTTCAGAGTGAAGGCAAGGTTGTCGCGATGGTCGGAGACGGGATCAACGACGCGCCCGCTCTTGCACAGGCCGACGTTGGCATGGCGATTGGCACCGGGACAGATGTGGCCGCCGAGGCCGCTGACGTCGTGCTGATGCGCGGTGACCTCGACGCAGCAGCTCAGGCGATCGAGTTGTCGCGGCGGACAATGCGCACGATGAAGCAGAATCTCGTCTGGGCGTTCGGGTATAACGTGATCGGTATCCCGATCGCTGCTGGCGTGCTCTACCCATCGCTTGGGATCCTGCTGAGCCCGATACTGGCGAGCGCCGCCATGGCGTTCAGCTCGGTGAGCGTGGTCGGCAACAGCCTGCGGTTACGCGGCGCGCGAATAGCCTGATATCGAGTACGATGCAGGATTGGAACGTTATGAATGAAAAGTCGAATCACACAAACGGAGGCAGCTGCAGAATGGCATCAGCTACTGGCACCGCGAGCGAACCACGGAAGGCAGTTGGCGTCGACAGCGACTCGAAGGAGCGCAATCTCAAGCGATTGCGCCGGATCGAGGGACAGATCCGTGGGATCCAGAAGATGGTTGAGGAAGAACGCTATTGCGCCGATATAATGACGCAGATATCCTCCGCGCATGAAGCGTTGCGCGCCGTCGGAAGAGAACTCATGCGAAACCATCTCAAGTACTGTGCTACATCAGCGATCAGAACAGGCGAGGACGAGGCCAGCGCAATGTACGACGAGCTGGTAGACATGATGTATAAACACAGCAGATAGTGACGGCCCCGTCGGTGGTTGAAGCGCAACATTCGCACGGCGATCACAGCCATGCCGGACACAGTCATGCCGGACACGGTCATGCCGGACACAGTCATTCGCACGGACCGGCCAATTACAATACTGCATTCGCGATCGGGATATCGCTCAATCTTGCATTTGTAATCATGGAGGTCGTTTACGGCCTGCAATCCAATTCTCTTGCGCTGGTAGCTGACGCGGGTCACAACTTTGGCGACGTACTCGGGCTCGCGCTCGCCTGGGTTGCCGCTCTACTCGCAATGCGACTGCCGACGCGCAAGCACACCTATGGCATGCGCCGCAGTTCCATCCTTGCGGCACTGGCAAACGCCATTTTCCTGCTCATCACTGTCGGAGCAATCGCGTGGGAGGCAATTCTTCGTTTTCAGAATCCCGACATCGTTAACAGCAGAACCGTAATCTGGGTAGCCGCGCTCGGCATCGCGATCAATCTTGGCACGGCACTGATGTTCGTCGCGGGCCGGAAGGGTGACCTCAACATTCGCGGGGCCTTCCTCCACATGGCGGCCGACGCGGCGGTCTCACTCGGCGTGGTAATTGCCGGAGTCATAATTGGTGTCACCGGATGGCTGTGGGTCGATCCTGTGGTAAGTCTTCTTATCGTTGTCGTGATAACGATCGGAACGTGGGCCCTGCTGAGAGAGTCGCTGCACCTCGCACTCGATGCCGTGCCCGAAAGTGTCGACCTTGCGGAAGTTGAAGCGTATCTTCGCTCGCTTCCCGATGTAACCGACGTTCACGATCTGCACATCTGGGGGATGAGCACAACAGATGTCGCCCTTACGGCACATCTGGTGAAGCCGAACGCCGGCGACGACGACTCGATGCTCATCGGAACCTGTCAGGAATTGGGCAAACGGTTCGGAATCGGGCACGCAACTATCCAGATAGAACGCGGCCACGGGCCCCACGAGTGCATGCAAGCATCCGCCGAGGTGGTCTGACGCGCACCCCGCGGCGCGGGAGTACGCCGTCATTCCCGCTTTCGCGGGATGACTCTGCGATTCTGCGTTCCGCAGATCAGCCTCGCTCTGGAAACGCCCGCCTGATCAGTTGATCGATCGGCCCACCAGGCGGTAGCGTGCCGAAGCACGCCCCATGGAGTCCGCTGATCCGCGATTCGCAAAACGACGCAGCAATCGCAGAGTTGTCGCTTCGCAAAAGTAGTGACGCCTGAAGCGCTATCGCCATTCTTTCCACGATCCGCCTTGCGTATGGCTCGATGTCGCTACCACCATCGAGTTCAACTCCCAACTGGCCGATCTCGCTGTCAAGTACCGCATTCGCACCGCGCGCCGAATTCATCTCATCAAACAACGCCTCGCGTGTTTCCGGTTCGCGCGACAGCGCGCGGAGCACATCGAGGCACTGGATGTTTCCGCTGCCTTCCCAGATCGAATTGAGTGGAGCCTGGCGATACAGTCGCGGCAATATTGATTCTTCGACGTAACCATTGCCGCCGAGGCATTCCTGTGCCTCATTGACGACGGGCGGGCATCGTTTGCACACGTAATACTTGCCGATTGCTGTGGCGACGCGGGCGAATGCACGCTCGCGTGCATCACGAGAGCTCGCGTCAACAGCTCTTGCAACACGGAGTGACAGTGCAACCGCTGCCTCCGATTCCAGCGACAGGTCAGCGAGAACACTGCGCATCAAGGGTTGCTCGATCAATCGCTTGCCGAATGCGGTACGATACTTTGCGTGGTGAACGGCTCGTACGAGCGCCTGACGCATGATCGCGCTCGATCCTATCAGGCAATCCTGCCGCGTAAGCGCAACCATCTCGAGAATGGTCGCGATTCCGCGCCCTTCCTCACCGATCAGCCAGGCGACGGCGCCCTGCAGTTCGACCTCGGCGCTCGCATTGCTCCAATCGCCCAGCTTGTCCTTGAGTCGCTGGATCCGTATCGCGTTGAGATCACCATTTGGCGCGAAGCGCGGCATCAGAAAGCAACCCGGCCCGGCTTCCGTTTGCGCGAGCACCAGAAACGCATCACACATCGGTGCGGACATGAACCACTTGTGCCCGACGAGTTCGTACAGTTGCCCGGGGCCGCGAACACCAAGGCAGTTGGCGCGCGTTGTGTTGCGGCGCACGTCGGAACCGCCCTGCTTCTCGGTCATGCCCATTCCGATCGTATTGCCGCGCTTGCTCCACGCCGGAATGGATCGTTGATCATAGGACGTGGATGTCGCGCGTGGCACCCATTCCGCCGCGAGCCCGGAATGTTTTCTGAGTACCGGTACGGAGGCGTACGTCATGGTGAGCGGGCAGTTGTTTCCCTGCTCGGGCTGCATGTGGAGGTACGCGAGCGCTGCACGTGCTACGTGGGCACCGGGCCGCTCCTGATGCCGCCAGGCGAAACTGGATACACCGTGCGCGATACCGACTTCCATGATGCGATGGTAGGACGGGTGAAAATCGACCTCGTCGATTCTGTATCCGTATTGATCGAATGGGCGAAATTCTGGTCGATTCTCGTTCGCCGCGAATCCAAGCGCCATCAGTTCGCCGCCAGCGATCGGTCCGAAAGCGGCGATATCCGGTTCCGCCCAGGAGCCACCCTCGCGTTCCAAGGCCTCCCGCAGGGGCAGATCTGTCGCGTACGCGTCGTACGGCGCTAGCGCAGGGGGCTGGTTCTCGACCCGATGCGTCGCGAATCGATCGGTGTTTGCCATTCCGAAACTTATACGTGAGAGAGCAGGTGGGGTCACACGGCGAGATAGACCGCCTTGCGCTCCGTTCTACGATTGCGATTAGTCGTACCCGTCGCCTAGCGGGGGGTGACTGGTAGCAATATCGTTCCAATCGACGCGCCCAACGCGCCGTGGGATTGTTGCGTTCTCTCTCTCACGTGGGCCGGAGGTCAAGACGACGCTGGGAAAGGACGACGAATTGATTGTCGAATGCGAGACGAGAAGTGACGTTCAATCGCGCCCGACATTCAAATCCATCACTGTGGATCCTCCTTTCGTGGATCGTGAGGGAAAACTGATCACGCGCGTTGAAGGGAAGTACGACGCAATGTTCTGGAGTGAAGCGGCTGTCGAAAAATTTGTAATCCCATACTATGCTCGATTCAACACGGCACACCACATCGCTCGCATCATGACAGCGTTCAATCATCCGGCGTCAATGGCCATGATCCATCCGCCGCTTTCCGATATTCAATTCATTACGTCGGCGCGAACCAAACCCGGCCAACAGGACGCGGTGGAGGTCCTCAGCCTCACCGAGTTCGAAGCAGCGCTGTAAAACGCGCGTCGTTTCGCAATTTCAAGAATACCGGATCACGGGCTATGTACGGTTTCATTGCCGGCCGTGCGGCAAGGTATCGTCCCAGCAATTGCAATGTTGAGTCAGGCTGGCCGAGTGCCAACTGTACATAAGCTTCGTCGTAGTCAAGATCGGTCTTGAGATCGGCGTCGGTTCCAACCTGCGAGTGCGCCCAACGAAGCACTGCTCGTGCACTGTCGCGTCCACCTGCACGAGCAGTGATCGCAGCCGCCACCATTCTTCGAAAAATTGGATCGTAGGGGCGCCCCGCCGCTGTAGCGCTCGACGGCGGATCGATCCGGTCCAGTTCAGCAACCAGTTTCCACGCAGCCCGCGGCCCCTCATTCGACGTGGTATCGACAAGCATGATCTTCAGACGACAGTCCACAAAGCGGCGGTCTGACGGAAATCGCCGGCCGCCTTCGTTGCATGCATTGATCGCGGCCGGGAAGTTTCCCAGAAGCAGTTCGCTCACGGACAGTTGACTCAGGATCGTCGGCGCATCCTGCAGATATGCATCCGCCGTGAGCGCGCGGCGCGCCGCGACGTTGGCTTCCGCGAGCGAACCCTTGTCGATACGCAGCAACTGACTTAGCGTACTCCACGCAGTTGCGAGATCCGGTCGCATGGATACCGCAGCACGCAGGTCCTGCTCAGCCTGTCGTACGCCCGCTTCATTGCGCGCGGATCCAGGCGTTGCGATAGCCATCCTCCACAGGATAGTTCCGCGCAACTCGAGCGCGTACGGGTCGCGCGGTGCAAGCTTCAACGCCTCCGTAGCGCCAGCCTGCGCGGCGCGGAACGCGTTCCCCTGTTCTGCGACTGCTGAGAGAGACGCAATGTCCAGCATGACCCAACCGCGCGCGACAGGCGGTTGTGTCCAGCGCGGATCAGCGTTCTGTGCGAGAACCAGCAGCGAATCGGCTGCGTGCAGGAATAGTAGAGCGTCCTCGGCATTCCCGGCGTGTTGATGCGTAGTAATTCGCGTCGCCTGGTCGCGAGCATCCTCGGCGCGCAACACCATCTCACGGGCCAATGCATTCGTCGTCCCTTCCTGAAGCTGATGCAGGCGGATTTCCTCGCCCAATCGCGTACGAAGAAGAGTCACCACCTGTCGCGACACCTCGTCCTCGAGTCCGAAAAGATCCTTGACGGGCCGGTCGATACTGCGGCTGTCAAGATGACGGCCAGTATTTGCGTCGACTAGGTCGACAGCAACGCGCACGGTGTCTCCCGATCGCTGGACACTGCCCTCAACTATACTGCCAACGCCGAGTACAGAAGCCACGCGAGCGAGCGGTATCGCGCGATCCCGCATCTGTTTCACACCATTCTGCGACACTACGTGAAGAACGGGAACATCGCTGAGTTCGCGGATCAGGCTCTCCGTCAAACCGTTCGCGAGATATCCCATGGAGCGATCAGGGCTGTTATCGTCGAAATACAATACCGCAATTCTATTCGGATCCTGCCCGCTGGAATCGAGCGCATCGACATCATCCGCTCCAGCGAAATGGCGTACAAGCAGCGCTCCGACGATAACGATCGACACTACGATCGCAACGATTACTATCGCACTGATCTTTTTTGTAGAGCTCCGCCGACCAGTGCCTGCTCCGGCGGGTCCCGATTCGATTGCTGTCGCACCATTCTCGGCACGCCTAAGCGCAGCCGCAAACTCTTCGGCAGTCGCAAATCTGTCGGCCGGTGCCTTTGCCATCGCCTTTCGAATCGTCTGCTCGATGAGTGGCGTAACGGCCCGTCGCACGCTGGCGATCGGTGGGGCGTCGTCTACCATGTGTCGTGCGATTACCGCTTGAGTGTTCGCTCCGGCGAATGGCGGATTGCCCGCAAGCATCTCGTACAACACGCATCCGAGGCTGTAGATATCACTTCGTCCGTCGACTTCCCCGCCCGCGGCCTGTTCCGGGCTCATATACGCTGCGGTGCCGAGCGTGATGCCACTATCCGTAAGCTTCTCAGCATTCGGGCCGGCCAGATGCGCTATGCCGAAATCAGCGACTATTGCGTGGCCGTGTGCAAGCAGGATGTTCGCCGGTTTGATATCGCGATGCACCAGACCGCGCGCGTGCGCAGCCGCAAGTGCGTCAGCAACTTCGCAGGCAATCTCAAGCGAACTATTCAGCGGCAGCTGGTGTTCGCGCGCAATGCGACCAGCGAGCGTTTCCCCATCGATGTACGGGGTTACATAATAATGCAGCGTACCCGAGTAGCCGGAATCGAAGATCGGCAGGATGTTCGGGTGGTGCAGTTGCGCTGTAACACGTATCTCGCGGAGGAAGCGACTCTGACCAATGAACGCCGCGAGCTCAGGATGCAGCACCTTGACCGCCACGCTCGAGTCATGGCGCAGATCACGGGCAAGATAAACCGTGGCCATACCACCGCGGCCAATTTCTCGCTCGATCTGGTACCTGTCTGCGAGAATCCCGTTGAGGCCAAGCGTGCTGTCTGGCAGTGCCTTCTCCAGCGATTTGGGGAGACGCCTGTAAGCTATCCGGTACGCAGGATTGCGGCCAGTTGGGCGCGGGACCTCCAATGTGACACTGGCGGTGGCTTCTCATATAGCCCACCAGCGACCCATTACTCGTGCCTTATAGCGTCGATCGGAGAGAGTCGAGCCGCGCGAAGTGCCGGATACATACCGAAAGTGATGCCGACGGTTGTTGCAGCCAGCACCGCGGTGGCAAGCGTACCCTTCGAAACAGCGGCGTACATGGGCAGCCCGGCAGCGAACCTGCGTGCAACTGCGGCCAGCGCAAACGCGCCGCCAAGTCCCAACACGGTACCCACGCCGGTGCCAGCGGTGGCCAGAGCCAGCGATTCGGCGAGGAATTGGAACAGGATGTCGCCGCGGGTAGCTCCAACTGATTTTCGGACCCCGATCTCGCGTGTGCGCTCCGTGACGCTTGCGAGAAGCACATTCATGATGCCGACGCCACCAACAACGAGCGAAACTCCGGCGAGGGCGCCCATGACAAGCTTGAAAACGAGCATCGCGTTGTTGACCTGCGCAAGGCGCGCGGATTCCAGCTCGACATCAACGACGCGTTCCCAGTGCGGATACTGACTCGCAAGCCACCCCACGACCATATCACGCACTCCATTCACGCCTTCGATGCTCCGAGCCCTCACCTGTAATGTCGGGGTAACTCGACCGGTCGATTGAAACGTCGTCGACGCTGCTCCAATCGGTACATACACACCAAAAAGCCGCTCGCCCACGTAAGGAGGCATCACGCCGATCACAGTAAGCGGGCGATCTCCCACTCGAACCTCGCGCCCCAGCATCAGCGCCGGGTCGCCGTTGCGCGAAAGTGCCGTTGCGAGATTATGTGAAAGAACTACTACCGACGCGTTGCGCCGAGCCTCGGCGTCTGTGAAGTAGCGTCCGACATCCACGTTCTTGCGACCGAACGTAATAAAATTCGCCAGCGTCGCACTTACACTTACAGCGTGCGGCGCCGCCGGCGGCGAGGCCACAATGGCGCGGCCCGACGAAGACATCGTCACCTCACCAGAATCGCCGACGATCTGTTGCAGCGTCGCCGCGTCAACCAAGGTGAATATCGGATAGCCGGAGACCGGGAACGAAAAGCCGTCCCGGATGACGGATGTTCGCGATGCCACACTGACTGTCTGAACATCGGTGGTAACCGCGAGCGAATCGCGCGCATAATCACCGAGCCCGTCACCAAGCGAGAGCGTCATGATGACGGACGCCACACCAATGATGATCCCGATGGTCGAGAGCGTCGTGCGCAGCGGATTGATTCCGAGCGCGCCGAGCCCTTGATACAGCGACTCACGAAGTGCGCGATGCATGATCTGACTTATACCGTCGTTGAAAGAAATGGGGTCTGGTTAAACCTGCACGTTAAGGAACAAGAGCGCTATCGTCCGGACGGCGGGCGACTTATACAACTTTCGATTGATAGTCGATCCGCCAGCACGATCGGAATGGGTTGTCTCCGGGCTGTGTGATGGCAGAAATCGTCGCGATAAACGACATTTACGGAAGCATGCTTATCGCCGCGATCCGCGCTCCCATCGAACCCCTCTTCACCCGTCATGCGCGGGTCTGGCTCCGCGTGTGGGCAGCGATGCAGTCGGTGGGCTATCGCCGCCACCCGGACCGTGGCGAGCCGCGCTGGTTCGCTCGAGGCCGTGTTCCGACGCTCCAACGGGGCGAAGCTGGGCCTCGCACTGGCTCTCCTTATTGCGTGGCATGTATCCGGCCTCGCTGCCAGCCTCGGCAGTCAACCGGATTTCGAGATCGTCGGCCAAGCCGCTACCGCCGTGGAAGCGGTGTCACTCGCGATGACACTGCGACCCGACCTGATCCTGATGGAGATTCGAATGCCGGAACTGGATGGCGCGTCGGCAACGCAGCAGATTGTTGCGAACAATCCTGCTGCTCGCGTACTTGTGCTTACAACGTATTCAACCGATGGCGATGTCCTGCGCGCAGTCGAGGCGGCGCGGTGGGGGACCTGCTGAAGGACGTTCCGCATGAAGAACTATTCGGCGCCATTCGCGCGGTCGCGCGGTCGCGCGGTCGCGTGGTCGCGCGTGGCGAACGTTATATCGCGCAGGCGGTTGCTACACGACTGATGCAGCAGCTTTCAGATCCGGCGCGAGAGCCGCTCACTCATCGCGAAACGGAAGTACTTCAGTGGGTCGGCAGAGGTGCCAGCAACAGACAGGTTGCCAAAGCGCTGGGAATCGCCGAGCCGACGGTCAAGGCGCACCTGGTTCATATATTTGGCAAATTCGGTGTGGATAGCCGTACGTCCGCAGTGCGGATCGGACTGGAGAGGGGACTTATCGAGTTGACTTGAGCGACGCGGGCACGGTCCGCCCTTCACTGTCATGCTGGACGGTACGATGTGTGGATGCGCGATTCACATGACTCAGTAGATTCTACCGCGTGGCGTCTCTCTCAACTACTCCGACCCAACCAACGCTCCGCAAGCGACGCTGGTGGCGGACGTCCCCAGCGACGACGATTTTACTGGCGTTCGCGGTTGGTCTTGCCGCCGGCGCAGCCGCACCACAGTGGGCGGACGGAATCGGGCCGGTGGGATCGCTCTGGGTCAAGGCAATAAGTGCGCTGGTCGTGCCACTCGTCATCGCGCTCCTGATAACCAGTATCGCCTCGCTTTCCGATGCACGTGACGTAGGGAGAATCGGCGTACGTGCAGTCTTGATCTTTCTTGCGCTACTGACCGCCGGCGCCGCACTCGTCGCTTTCGTTACACCAGCCTTCCTCACGTTTCTGGACATTGGCGCTGGGTCGGCGGCGGGCCTGGTTGCGACGTCGACGCCTATTGCTGCTGCTCCAATTCCAGCGGGATTCTGGCAGTGGGTTGGGACTCTGATACCTGCCAATCCCTTCGCAGCGGCTAACGAGGGGGCGCTTTTGCCTCTCGTCATTTTCACGGTAGCATTCGCGATTGCCGCTACACGACTGCCCGCGGATTCACGTGCATTCATCGTTGGATTCTTCCGCGGTGTGTCTGCGATCATGCTGGAGCTGGTTCGATGGGTGCTCTGGATCGCACCTCTTGGCGTATTCGGCCTGGCCTACGCGCTGGGAGCGCACACAGGTTTGCAGGGTGCCCACCTCATCGCTGCGCTCTGGATAGTTGTCGCTGCTGCGTGCATCGTGTACATCGTTGCGCTTTATCTGATCGCTGTCTTTGCTGGTCGCGTGTCACTCATTCGGTTCGCGCGGGCGATTGCGCCGGCGCAGATCGTCGGCTTCAGCTCGCGATCGTCGCTCGCGAGCCTGCCGCCGATGATCGAGGCCGCAGAGGCCCTCGAACTCCCGCCCGCGATCACCGGCTTCCTTCTCCCCCTCGCCGTCTCCACGTTCAAACTTGGCGCCACGATCGCGATTACCACCAGCAGTCTGTTCCTCGCACGGATGTACGGCGTGCCGATCTCGCCTTCGCAACTGGCGTCGATCGCAATTTCGGCGGTGCTTCTCAGTTTCAGCGTGCCGGGCATTCCCGGGGGCGTACTCCTGATCATGGTCCCGGTCCTGAGGAGCGTCGGGATTCCCGCTGAAGGAATAGGGATTCTGTTAGCGGTAGACGTAATCCCTGACATGTTTCGTACTCTGACGAACGTTACCGCAGATATGACAGCGGCGCTGATTACCGCGCGTGCAGTTGGCGGCGCAGATTCGATTTTACCGACTAGCAAACGTGGACACACACAACCTTCGGACGATGCATAACCTGACACGTCGTGACGCCATCAAGACCGGCGTTGGAATAGCGGTTGGCACACTCACACCGTCTGTGGCGCACGGCCTCGACCATCTGTCGCAGCCAAAGACGGCGCCAGCCTCGGAAACACCAAAACTCGCGTCAGTCGGCGAGCGAGAGCGACTCCTGCTCGATCGCGACTGGAGGTTTCACCTCGGTCACGCATCGGATCCAGCGCGGGATTTCGAATTCGGAAGTAACGAAACATTCGCGAAGGACGGCGAGTTCTTCCCCAACGTCGCCAAGGCAAACTATGACGATTCCGATTGGACTGCCGTATCTCTCCCGCATGATTGGGCCGTCGAACTACCATTCGTGGAAGACAAGCATACTCGTGGACACGGATACAAGCCGCTTGGACGCGATTACCCCGAAACCAGCATCGGGTGGTATCGGCGCGGATTCAACCTCACTGCTGAAGATGCGGGTCGTCGCATTTCGCTGGAATTTGACGGTGTATTTCGGGACGCAATTATCGTCCTGAATGGTCATCTCCTTGGACGGAACATGAGCGGATACGCTCCGTTCACGTATGATGTTTCCGACATCGCAAATTTTGGTGGATCGAACACGCTCGTTGTTCGCGCAGATGCAACAGAATACGAAGGCTGGTTTTACGAGGGCGCTGGGATCTATCGTCATGTCTGGCTGGTGAAAACCGATCCGGTACACGTCCCGCAGTGGGGCACCTACGTCGAAGCGAAACTGACGGCGGCGAATGGATCCGCGGAATCCGCCGCACTTTTCATTTCCACAGACGTGGCGAATGATTCCGACACGCGCACGTCATTCCACGTCGTCTCGGAAATCCGCGATGCCTCCGGGAATATCATTGGCAACTCAACAACGCGCCAACAGGCCGCTGCTGAGTGGTCCCAATCCACTGTCACGCAAACGATCCACATTCCTCACCCAGAATTGTGGTCGGTCGACTCGCCCCACCTCCACACACTCGTTACGAAGATCGTCACTCCTCATTCCGAAATCGTCGACACCTACGAAACGACCTTCGGGATTCGCAGCATGCACTTCGATGTCAACGATGGCTTTATCGTGAACGGTGTCCGAGTTCCGCTCAAGGGGACATGTAATCATCAGGATCATGCTGGTATCGGCTCGGCATTGCCCGACGCCGTTCAGCGATTTCGTGTTTCGATGCTCAAGGAGATGGGATCCAATGCATACCGTACGTCGCACAATCCTCCGGCCCCGGAACTCCTGGATGCATGTGACCGGCTCGGAGTACTCGTGTTGGATGAAACCAGGATGTTCTCCTCGCAGCCAGAGGGATTGAGTCAGCTCGAGCGTATGATCCGGCGTGACCGTAATCATCCGTGCATTCTGGCCTGGTCCATTTCGAACGAAGAGTGGTTCTCGCAAGGCACGCCCGAAGGCACTCGCATGGCTCATTCCATGCGGCGTCTCGCAAAACGTCTGGATCCGTCGCGGCCCGTCACCGCCGCAGTGGACAACTCCTACGGCAAGGGAGTGATGCTCTCGCTCGATGTGCAGGGCATCAACTACGTCCGGGAAAGCATCGACGCGTTGCATCATGCGCTCCCTGATCTTCCGCTTTTCGAATCCGAAACCGCCAGTGCCTTCGCGACGCGGGGGATCTACGCCAAGGATACGAAGCGCGGGTACGTCAGCGCCTACGATACCAACAAGCCAGGTTACGGGGCGACAGCCGAGGAGTGGTGGACGTACACCGTCGCTCGGCGCTGGCTGGCCGGCGGATTTGCGTGGACTGGCTTCGATTACCGTGGCGAGCCGTCGCCTTACGATTGGCCGTGCATCAGTTCGCATTTCGGCATCATGGATACCTGCGGCTTTCCAAAAGATACGTTCTACTACTATCAGGCGTGGTGGGGTGATAAGCCGGTTCTTCATCTTTTGCCCCACTGGAACTGGGCGGGGCGCGAGGGCGAGGAAATCGACGTCTGGGTGCATAGTAATCTTGACAGCGTCGAGCTCCTGTTGAACGGCTCCAGCCTCGGCAGCCAACCTGTTCCCATGCAGGGGCACGTTGCATGGAAAGTTCGCTACGCGCCCGGAACGATCGAAGCCCGCGGCTACAAGGGAGGGAAACTCGTGCTCTCCGAGAAGCGCGAGACCGCCGGTCCTGCGACACGCATTCTGCTTCACACCGATCGCGACTGGATCTCGGCAGATGGCGAGGACGTCGTCATGGTCGATGCATGCATCGTTGACGCGCAGAACCGGCCGGTCGACACAGCGGATGAGATCATCAACTTTGTCGCAAGCGGAAGCGGAGTCATCATTGGCGTCGGCAATGGTGATCCTAGCAGCCATGAGTCTGACAAGGCGACGAGCCGACGTTTATTCAGCGGTAAATGTATGGCAATTATTCAGGCGACTCGGTCAGCCGGCGCGTTGCACGTCGAAGCCTCGGCTCAAGGTCTCCAGAGCGCAACTGCAATGGTGAGTGGTCGACCGGCCGTCCCGCGCGCGACTGCATGATCGTCGCCGGGGACCGGCATCTCGAACTAATCGGCCGGAACCGGGTCCCAGCACCTTGCTCCCTCGTTCGACGGCGCGTTGACGTAGAGTGATACCGGGTACGCAACAAGGCCATCCACTCCAACGCCCATGATAGCGTCAATCTCTCGCATCGGAGTGTTAGCACTCAGCCATGCGTCCGCAGAAGCTGCAGCTACGATCACCGGCATCCGGTGATGAATGCTTCGCATCGCTTCAGATGCATCTGTCGTTATGACAGTGCACGTTTCGATCTCCGCATCCCCTGAATGCCATCGCTCCCACAGCGCAGCAATCGTGAACGGAAGATCGCCGGCGACATGTATTCTGAACGGCGTCTTCGGGCCAGAAGTGTTTGTACGCCATTCATAATATGAGTCAACCACCATGAGCCCACGCCGCTTCGCAAAGGCGTCACGGTACGCTGGTTTCGTTGCGAGTGTTTCGACTCGCGCGTTGATCATCCGGTTTCCAATCGCGGGATCTTTCGCCCAGGACGGTATCAATCCCCAGTGCATCGGCAACGCTTCGCGCTGGCCGTCACGCTCGACTATGACCATCTGGTCCTGCGTTGGTGCGATGTTGTGGCGTGGTGTGTACCATGGCGGCACATCCCTTATCCCATACCGCAACAGAAATGGCTGCAGATGTTCGGGCAGATTTGCCAGTGAAGTTCGGCCGCACATCGCTACGCTGACACGCGTGACTTTCGCATGATCCTCGTTCTCCCAGCCGGTTTGTGTGGCGAGCTCTGCCACAGGTGCAGTGTAGCGTAGCTGCGCCACGGCCGCCATTGCTGCGACATTTCTTCTGCGCGCGCGGCCGTTACACCACCCAGCCGGTTACGGATAACGAGATCTTCCTTCGGAAATGCATCAGGCCAGCGTAAGGCTCTCATGGCTATGTAGTGCGCCGTCCACTTTCCAATACCCGGCAGCGCCACCAGTCGACTCATCACGGCTTCCGGATCCGCGCCAGTCTCAAGAGCAAGTCTTCCTGGAGCAAACTCTCTGGCGAGTGCAAGGATGGCGATAGCACGCGATTTCACTATTCCGAGCGATGCAATCGCCTCGACACTCATCAGCGCGACGTACTCGGCAGTCGGAGTGAGATACGAGAGGCCATCGTGCAGCGTCTCGATCGGTTCTCCGAACGCGCTTGCATATCTATCTGCCAGCGTCGTTGCACCCTTTACCGTGATCTGCTGACCCAGTATCGCACGGACCGCGAGTTCAAAGCCGTCGACGCATCCCGGTACGCGCATCCCTGTATTCTGTCTAACGATATCCGCGATGCCAGGATCTGCCATCAACTGATTCGATATCATGTCGGGCCTCGCGTTGAGATCGAACAGATTCCGCAACCGGCCAAGCAGTGCGGGAAGAACGGCCATCAGTCCGTGCGTCAATTCGACAAGAACCACGTTCTTCTGCGGTGCATTGCGAACGCGAACCCAGCCCGAGTGCCCACCGAGACGAATCGTTCGCGAGTAGGACTCGCCGTCGACACACTCGATGCCCGTAAACGCCCTCGCACGCAGGAAGCCTAGCATCCCCTCCCAATCAAACGGCGGCCGATATGCGAGCTGAAGCGTGAATGTGTCGGCCACGAGATGTGGCGAAGGTGAAGTCCCGTTCGCGACCTTGCGCAGTCGCGTCGGCGGCATCCCATAGCGATTCCTGAAGGCGTCGTTGAATCGACGTAGACTCGCGAAACCGCTCGCGAGTGCGATCTCGGTTATGGGAAGCGTTGTTTCAGTCAGCAGCTGCTTCGAAAGCAGCAGCCGTCGTGTCAGAATCAGCTCAATTGGTGAAACGCCAAGTTCCCGTTGTACGACCCGTCGGATTTGGCGAGAACTCCATCCGAATTTTGCGGCAACTGCTTCCAGGTTCGCAGCCCCATCGAACATGCCATCCTGAATGCGCGACGCGACCAGGTTTGCAATCCGGTGACCGTCGTCTACTGGCGCAGTCCCCGGCGCCAGTTCCGGCCGGCACCGCAGACACGGCCGAAACGATGCCTTCTCCGCCGCTTCAACAGTTTCGAAGAATCGACAGTTCCCGGGCTTTGGAGTCCTTGCCGTGCAGACCGGTCGGCAATAGATACCGGTCGACGTCACGCCAATGAAGAACACCCCGTCAAATCGCGCGTCATGGGATGCAAAGGCCTTGTAGAGTGCGGCATTATCAGGAGCCATGGCTTATAATAGCTTGAGCGCCGGCAGGAGACTAGCCATTTTCGGACATCATATTTCTCCCCAGTGAAACCCATCGGATGAAGCAGCATCAGTTACTTGAAAGACTCGACTCGGCGTGGTCCGACTTCGAAGACTCGTACGCAGGACTTACTCGCGCCCAGTTGATGATCCCACGCGTAACTGGAGAGTGGTCTGTGCGCGACATCATTGCACACGTCACATGGTGGGAGCAGGAAGCACTTAAATCGCTTCCCGTAATCCGCGGCGGTGGTCGCACTCCGCGCTACTCGGTTGCCTACGGTGGGATCGACGCATTCAATGCCATGATGACCGTGAAACGAAGCGGCCTGACGCTTCCCGAAGTTCTGAAGGATCATGACAATGTGCACGCGCTGCTGGTTGACTACGTAACCGCGGTTCCCGAAGAGCTGTATGTGAAAGAAAGCAGATTCCGCCGGCGCTTGCGGTTCGACACGTACGAACATTACCCCGTGCACGCCAGGGCGATACGCGAATGGCGCAACGCCAACCCATCGTTGAGGCAGCGTTAGGACTTCGCCGGAGCGTCAAGGACCTTGTCTATCGCCGCCATCTCGTCGGCGGTCAGTCGCCAATCGATCGTCGCCGCATTAGATGCAATCTGCTCGGGTTGCATTGCACCTGCTATCACCGACGCGACAACTGGTCGGGCCAGCAACCACGCGAATGCGAGTTCCAGTAGAGTGTGTCCCGTCGAGTGCGCAAAATCGCGGAGCAATTCTACCTGCGCCAGACGCTCGTCAGTCAGCTGTGCAGCGCGTGGACCGCTTGCGAGTCGACTTCCGTCCGGAGCCGGTTCGCCACGGCGATACTTGCCCGTAAGCAATCCACTCGCAAGCGGGAAGAAAGGGAGGAACGAAGCTTTCACTCGCTCGCACTCGGCCAGCACATCGATTTCCGGCTCCCTGTGCAACAGACTGTACTCGTTCTGCACGCTTACAAAACGCGCGAACCCGTGAGCGGCAGAAATGTCTTCGGCCTCGCGAATCTGTTGCGCCGAAAAATTGGAACACCCGATTTCGCGCACCTTGCCCGCGACAACAAGCTCGTTCATGGCACCGAGGGTGTCCGCGATGGGAACCGACGCGTCGGGCTGATGTAGCTGATAGAGATCGATATGATCCGTCCCCAGCCGACGGAGACTGTCGTCGGCCGCAGCGCGAACGTACTCAGGACGCGCACCTGTACGCTGGTCATCCATGCGCATGCCGAACTTCGTCGCGACCAGGACCTCGGACCGGTGCGCGCCCAGCGCTCGCCCGAGCAGCTCCTCGCTACGCCCGCCCCCGCCATAGATGTCGGCTGTATCAAAGAAGTTGATTCCCGCGTCGAGCGCAGTACGGACAACCCGACTCGTTCCCGCTTCATCCAGCCGCCCGCCAAAATTGTTGCAGCCCAATCCAACGACGGAGACCCGGAGCGATCCGATAGCTCTTGTGTCCATGATTATTCGCGGTTAAGTAGGTCGTTTACCGGCTGGCTGGGTGCCGCGAAAGAGCGTCTGGATATCCGCCCGGCTCTTTCGCGGTGACCTCCTCGCCAGGTTTCAAATTAGCGGAGATCCGACCCGCCGCTGGCCGACAAAAGGGCGGATCAGGGGTGCTCGGATATGATATTTTTCGGATCCTGAACCACCGCCGGCGCAGACGCCCGATAGCGGGTGCGGCGGCCCATTCCGTGCACTATTGAGGTTGTTTAGATGGCCGCCAAGCGTTTATCACCAAAGAGGGCAGTAAACATGAAATCTTCAACAATGAAAAAAGCCGATCACTCCCTCCGATTGAGGGAAGCGTCGCTGACCACGCCAACCGATTTACCGGCCACCGCTACTCGTGATATCGCCGCAGCGCTGAACGGGCTTTTGGCTGATGTTTTTTCGCTTTTCATGAAGACCAAGAGCTTCCACTGGCACGTAAGCGGTCCGCACTTTCGCGATTATCACCTCATGCTCGATGAGCAGGCGGCCGAACTGCTTGCGATGACCGACCCGATTGCGGAGCGGGTACGCAAGCTGGGTCAGATAACGGTGCGCTCGATCGGGCAGATCTCGCGTACTCAACGGATTCTCGACAACGATGCGGTTTACGTCGAACCATCGGATATGCTCGCCGAGCTTCGCGACGATAACAAGGCACTCGCAGCAAGCCTGCGGGAGAGCCGTGGCGTATGCGACGATAATCATGACGCAGGTACTGCCGGTCTGATCGACACATGGATCGACGAGACCGAACGCCGGACCTGGTTCCTGTTTGAATCGGGCCGCGGCGGCGACTCCAGCGGACACTAGCAGCGGCCGAATCACTGCGATTCACTGCGTGCTTTCGCGGGGTAGCGTAGTCGCCTGTCTTGCACTTGTCTGTGCGAGCGCGCCAGCCACGGCGCTTGCACAGAGTGCGGCTCCGTTCGCCTTCGACGATTTTCTCCGCGCCACCATCGGGCTCAACGCAGACGAGGTCACGTCGGCGCGGCAGGGTCAGGCGGCGACAAAGTTACTGCGCACGGATCTCAGTCGCGACGTTGCCGTCTTTGGTGTCGTGGGGATCCACGTCACGCGTGAGGCATACATGACTCGACTTCGTAACGCGCAGGCGCTCGTAGCGGCGCGTGCGCAGCGCTACGGCATGATCGAGGACCCGATCCGGCCCGATGACATGCGTGGAGTTTTCTTTGACGGGTCGGAGTGGCGCGACTTGAAGTCGTGCAGTTTCAACGACTGCTCGTTCAAACTTCCTCTCACCGCCATGCAGCAGTTCGCGCAGTCCGTTGATTGGGGCAATGACAACGCGAAGACGCAAGTCGACTCGATCATGCTGAGCAACATGCAGACGCTCGTCACGGAGTATCGCGCACGCGGCGACGCCGCAATGCCACGATACGACGATACCAGGGGCGTACGCGCCAGTGACGCCTTTGCCGCGTTGCTGTCTCAGAGCCAGTTTCTACGCCAATACGCCCCTGGGCTGTATGGCTATCTCCTCAACTATCCGTCGAATAAACTCGATGGAGCGACCGACGTCATGTACTGGGCCGCGGATAAGATTCCGCATCTTCGCTCGACTTTCACGATCAACCAGATGATCGTGTACACTCCGCCTTCCGGGGTCGCGCTCGTCGCACGGAAACAGATCTTCGCCGACCATTATTTCGAGGCTGCATTTGAGGTCTCGGCGGTGTTCGACGCGCCCGATCTTGTCGGCGGGCCCGGAATTTATGTTGTCAGTGTTCGGCGGTATCGATTCGACAGCCTGCCGGGCGGAATATTGAACATTCGTGGGCGGGCGCGCGGTCAGCTGCAGAAGTTGATGCAATCGGATCTGGACCGCGAGCGCCAGCAGGTCGAGGGAAGCGCGCGAAACGGAACCACACCACACTGAACGAGGATGGACGCAAAGCGCTCGACCCAATCACGTGTTGGATCGAGCGAAGTGTCTCGCGAAGTGTCTCGCGAAGTGTCTCGCGAAGTGTCTCGCGAAGTGTCTCGCGAAGCGTCTCCCGTGGCGTCACATATCGTCGTTCATGTGCCGGGCCTCCTCTCGAAGCTCCGGATGTCGCTGCACTATGAGCCACCACGCCGCCGTGAAGCCGGCGAAGTTGCCTAGCCAGATACTCGGCCACGCGAAAATCCCGAGACCTGCATCGGAAAAAATCGCCGTGAGCCCTGCAAAAAGGAACTGCGAGAGTATGAAAATCGTCGCAGCAAGTCCGAGCACCGATGGATTCTTCGCCGCTGCATAGACGAACTTGAGAATTATGGCAGCAATCAAACACCAGTATGCAAAATGAACCACTGTAAAGATTGCCACAGCAACCCACGACGCACTGTTGCCAGCGCCGACTAGATCAAGTATGCCGCGACCGAACATTGTAAGTATGTGCCACGGGCTACCGTTAAGCCAATCGCTTGCGAGTAGCCAGACCCACACTACCGTTGCGCCGAGCGCACCGGCCATGAGTCCTTCGTGAGCGTGTGAGCGGGATTCCGGCAGGGGAATTGCCGGAGCACTAATTGTTTCAGACATTCGAGCCTGGCTGCAAGCCAAAAAGGGTTTCTTCTGGTTGCTCCTAACCCGGCGGCGTCGTGTCGACTCGTGGTTCTCGATGTACTTCGTCGCGCACGATCGCAGTCGTTGCGGTATTTCTGCGAAGTCGCAGACTTTGCCATAGCATCGCTCCCCCAAACCAGATGCAGATGATTGCAAATGGGAGCGCGACAGCGTGTGGCCAGAGCAGAGCCACGACCGCCATAACCGCAAGAATCGCGCCTCCCAAGGCAACCGCTCGCGAGTCGGAGGCGGCCAGGACACGGTGCTCCGTCATCGCAGCTGACACCGTATTCCCGAGTCTTATCGCGCCAGCAACACCGCGACCAGTACTTCCGGAATGACGACGATCATGACGTCGATGCTTGCGGAGTTTCTGCTGGTCGTCGTGCGACGTAACTGACGTCTCTCCGCGAGGCGGCACATTTCGCGCAGCGCGCCGCCGCCGGCGCGCATCCAGCACTACCTCGGTGGCGTTCTCCAAGTCGTTCAGATAAGACTGCACCATGCACTCGGCGAACTCGACGTCTTCGATAACTGCGTCTAATTCATAGTTTCCGAGCCAGCTCGCGATATTCAGATTGCTGGATCCTACCCGCGAAAGTCGTGCGTCTGCAACTGATGTCTTGGCGTGCATCATCGGCCCGTTCCACTCGAACACGCGCACTCCAGCTTCGAGCAGCGGTCGATAACCCGCCTGTGAAAGCGGCCTGAGAAGTGGGATGTCAGTTCCGCCGGGTACGAGCAGCCGCACATCGACCCCGTCCTTCGCAGCGGCTCTGAGCGCCTGAACGTGCGTTGGCATCCCCGCATAGTACGCATCTGTAAGCCAGAGTGTTTCGCGCGCAGCACCAGCCACCATTTCGTCGATACGCAACAGACGAGCGCGCCACGGTTCGCTGGCTACCACGCGAACGGACGTCTCGCCCATCACTGCTATGTCACCAGCAGTCAGGAATTCCTCCGCGGGTATCGGCGCACCGGTTGCGGCCCACACGCGACCGAACGCACGGGCAACATCCGCCACGGCCGGTCCACGGATTTCCACGCCAGTGTCGCGCCAGGGTTCAATGCCGCGAGAGGGATCTCCAACCCAGGCATCGCCAACGCAAAGTCCTGTGATGAAACCGACTGTGCCGTCAACAACGACACTCTTCCGATGATCACGATGCACCCAACCGAGCGGGCTGGCGAGGTTGAATGGGTTGAAGCAGCGTACTTCAATACCGGCATCCGACATCGACTTCCAGAACCTCGACGGCGTCTTGCCCACAGCGCCCAGCCAATCGTACAGAAGGCGCACGGTGATACCCGCATGTGCCCGCTCCATCAATGCGTCGGCGAATTGCCGGCCGGACGTGTCGTCCTGCATGATGTACGCTTCGAAGTACACAAATGATTGCGCTGCAGCAATCGCCTCCAGCCACGCCGGATAATTCTCGGCCGCGTCGCGCAAAAGCCTTACACTGTTACCGTCAACGTTTGACGCTCCAGCGGCGCGCGATACTGCGCGATCCATGAGCCACCCGGCATCGGCAGGAGCAGACCGCGATCGCACATGCTCGTTTGATCGGGCTGGAACATGGTCCGTCAATATTGGCGCCGAAGTCGTTGTATCCATATCCTAATAGAGGATCATGCCTGCGGAAGCGCCTGGGCCGATCCGCTTCTGGATTCTCGCCCACTGATCGTATCAACGTGTACCCGCAGCAGCTGCACCCGCTTTGGCATCGGATCTTCTGCAGTAAGTATCTGCGGCACTGCCTTCCGAAAAAGATTTACCGCATTTTCGAATTCGTACCATTCGCGCGAATGCATGTCCGAGTGGAGGAACTCGATCGCTCCCGACACCTCCACAGATTGCCAGTCGTAGATGCTCTCGGCACGGCCGACTTCGAATGCTGCCCACGGATGATGCATGGCGATTGTGAGATCCGGGCCGAGTTCGGTCCGCGCGTATATCCATCCCTCGGAGTAGATATAATTGCACAGTTTGACCTTTATCAGGTCGTGAAAGCTGAGCCCTACTCGGCCGAGGTGGTGGCTCGCGAGGATAGCGAGCGCTTCTTCGTTGGATAAATCGCGGACCTCAACGCGCAAACCCGCTGTTCCACGCACGCTGCTGTCGCTGCCGTCGCTGCCGTCGCTGCTGTCGCTGCTGTCTTCCGCACCTGCAGCGTGACTTGTCGTCTCACCTGCTTCCTTATCCATGGTTTCGCTCATCGATTTACGGTCCGCTCCAGCGCTGCGCGGTCCCATGCCGCGCAGTTCGCGGCTGCTTCGTATGTTGTTTGAAGGAATGTCAGCAACGTCTCTTCCGGTGATGCAGATTGCCGCACGGTTTCGTACGGGAGCACAAACTCCCTCAACGTTTCGTCGTAGTACGCCGATTCTGAACTGATCCTGTAACCCTTGTATCCTTCAGGTTCGGGGTAAGCATAGGAATAAAAAGCAGCATCCTGCCCATCTCCGCCGGGCCAGAAGCCGCAACTGCTGCACTCTCGAGAGTACGCTTCCTTCATGACGTAATCCGGACAGTTGGGAACAACACCCGAAAATTCCGGCGCACCCCGACCGGAGAAACGGGTCGCTGCAAGATCAAAGCTTCCCCAAAAAAAGTGTACCGGGCTGGCCTTTCCAGCAAACCGGCCACGGAACGCCTTGATTACTCGGTCTGCCTGAAACATCACGCGCCACCACCGATTCGCCCATTCAGCGTCATACGTGTGATGCTCTGTGTCTTCCGCAAATGGAATCGCCGTAACTATTTCGACCGGTACTCCCCTTAACTTCGCGCCAATGTCCAGCGCCTTTAGCACATCAAGGTATTCACCATAGAACTCACGAACCGAGCGGCTGACAAGCGGTATCGCCTGCGACGCGCCGGTGCTGGTGCGGATGACCACGCTATGGTCGATAAAATCGAAATCCACAGCTGCAATTCCTTGCCCGTAGGGCATCGACGACGTAGTCAGGCCGCGCGGGGTGACGTATAACGTCACTTGCCACCAGTGATTCTCCATCGGTGCCAGTGCCAACCGGGTCTTGCCGACTATCTGCGTCAACATATGCAGCGTTGCAAAGGTCGGCGCCCATGATGTGATAGGCAGGGCCGGCCACGCCTCGGAATCCTGCGACATGCTCAGTGCTCCGCGCGCCATGATCTCAGGAGGCTCGTGGCGCGGGCTCAAAGACCATCTCGTCCACAAAGCACCAGCCCCAATCCTCGCCGGGCTCAAATGAACGGACGATTGGATGACTGGTCTGGTGGAAGTGCTTCGTTGCGTGCTTGTTCGGTGAACTGTCGCAGCAACCTACGTGACCGCACTCCAGACACAATCGAAGGTGCACCCACGTGCTGTGCATCTTGAGACACTCCTCACAACCATTCGGGGTCCGCGGTTTGACGTCGCGAACGTGATCAAGATGGGCACACTTCTGCGAAGCCATTGAAACGTCCTCCGTTGCCGTTGATACACTTTTCTAATATACCACCGGCTGGAGTGTCCACCCCGGCGGCGGGTTCGCCCAAACCTAGGTCGAGCTCTTGCGATATTGCCGGACAGCGACCCCGAAAACAGTAGCGCCAATTGCGATCAGAGCAAGAAGATGGCCGCCGACGTCTCGCACGCCGGAACCCTTTAGCAGTACCGCTCTCATGAGCGCCACGAAGTGCGCGATCGGATTGAGATTTGAAGCCCACTGCGCCCAGACCGGCATCCCCCGCAGTGGCGTGAACAGACCGCTCATGAGGAGATACACCATCAGCAACGAGAAAGTCAGGAACATGGCCTGCTGCTGTGTCTCCACAACTGTCGATATCCACAATCCGATCCCGAGCGCCCCGACCAGATATATCGTTCCTGCCACGAATATCAGCAAAAGGCTTCCCAGCATCGGTACGTGGAAGACCAGCCGAGCAACGATGAGACCGATCATGAGATCAACCATCGCGATGCTCCAGAGCGGAATCAGCTTTGCTGCAATGAATGTAGACCGGGTGATCGGCGTCACGTTCAGTTGATCCAGGGTCCCTGCTTCCTTTTCTCGCACGATGTTCATCGCCGTCAGCAGCGAGCCAACTATCGTCACGAGTATGACGAGGATTCCCGGCACCATATACTGACGGTAGTCCAGCGCCGGGTTGTACCAGTCACGATGCCGCACTTCAAGCACCGACCGACCTCTGACCGGTGTGAAATCGCCCGCCGAGGTCAGCCGCATCAATTCCGCTGGAAATATCTGTGCACCGACATCGAGGGAATACTGAGCCAGAATCGCACTTGCGTACGACTGCATCACCCCGGCGGCCGCCCCATCTTCCGCGTTGAACACGAGCTGCACCTGCGCGCGTCGCATGGTCTCCAGATCGCGCGCAAATCCCGCGGGGATGACTACAATCATGTTCACACTTCCCTCAAGCATCGCGCTGTCTGCCAGCGCTTGCGACTGCGATGACTCGACCGGAACAAATCGGTCCGACGCAGCAAGGCTGGTCACGACTCCGCGTGAGATCGAGCTGTGGTCCCTGTCCACCACATACATCCGCGCACTCGTGATGTCGAACGTGACCGCATTGGCCAGTACAAGCAACTGCACCACGGGCATTATGAACAGCATCCCAAGGATCGTTCGATCCCGGAATATCTGCAGAAATTCCTTCCGAAGCAAAAAGCGCAATACTCGCATTCTCAGGCGAGCCTCGCCTTGAAACTCCTGACTGCCGCCGTGAAAAGCACAACGAGCATCACGACAAGTATCACGTGCTCCTTCCACAAATAGGACATGCCGACTCCCTTCAGCATTATCCCGCGAGCTATCACGATAAACCATCGTGCCGGCACGAAATAAGTGATTGCCTGCAACCATCCTGGCAGACTCGCGATCGGGAATATCAACCCCGAAAGAAGTGTGTTGGGTAGCATCGTGACGACAAGTGCGCCGAGCATCGCGGCACGCTGCGACGCGGTGAGCGCAGCTATCAATACTCCGAGTGCCAATCCAACCATCGCAAAAAGGACACTCGACCCCAACAGCAGCATAAGGCTGCCGCGGAACGGTACGTTGAACACCAGCCACGCTGCCAGTAGAGCGGTGATCACGTTGCCAAATGCGAGCAGCAGATACGGCATCACCTTGCCCACAATGATCTGCCATGGCCTCAACGGCGACACGAGCAATATCTCGAGCGTCCCGCGTTCCTTCTCGCGCGACAGCGAGATCGCCGTCATCAGCGCGGTTACCAGCGTGAGTACAAGTGCGATCAGCCCGGGTACGAACAGATTTACGCTCTTGAGCGTGGGGTTGTAGCGCATCCGGAACTGCGGCACGATCTGTACCGACTGACGATTCACTCCCCTACCAGCCGCATAACTCGCGATCACGGCGTTTACATACGCCGCCATCATGCTTGCAGTGTTCGGATCCGACGCATCGCTGATCAGAAGCAGCCGAGCGGCTGTGCCGCGCGACAGGCTCTCGGCAAAACCGACAGGGAACACGAGTGCAATATCCGCATCACCGCGCCGAAACAAAGGCTCAACTATGTCCGCAGTTGGCGCGACGGCAACGATGCTGAGCCGCGGATTCCCGCTCAGCCGATTGCGCAGAGCGATCGTCGCAGCGTCTGGCGACGCATCGACGATCCCAATCCTTACCTCGCTGATATCGTTGCGCAAAGCAAAGCCAAATAACACGACCATTGCGAGCGGTAGCAGGAGCAGGATCGTCAGGGTCTGTCGGTCCCGGACGATGTGGTGCAACTCCTTGATTACAAACGCGCGAAGCGCTGAACGACGGTCGCTGCCGCTACGAGCTTCACGCATGCTGGACCGCCGAAACCGATTGTGGTCGCACCAGCTCGAGGAACACCTCGTCCAGCGATGCAGCTCCGAACCGTCCCTTTACCTCGCTCGGCGTTCCCATTGCCGCAATTCGCCCGTCCACCATGATCGATATCCGGTCGCAGTACTCCGCTTCATCCAGATAATGCGTCGTCACCAGTATCGTCGTCCCATCTTCGGCCGCATCATAGATCATGTCCCAGAATTGACGTCGCGTTATCGGATCGACTCCGCCCGTCGGTTCGTCGAGAAAGACGACTGCCGGTCGGTGCAACAGGGCGACCGAAAAGGCGAGTTTCTGCTTCCATCCGAGTGGCAACGATTGCACGCGAGCATCGGCAGCGTCCTCCAGATGGAGCCTCCCTATCAATCCATCGCCACGGTCGCGGATCTCGGCGTCGGTGAGACCGTAGATGCCACCATACAGTGTTATGTTCTCCCTGACAGTGAGATCGTCATACAGCGAAAACCGCTGACTCATGTAACCGATGTGACTCCGTACGGATTCAGCATCTGTTGTCACGTCAAACTCCGCGACGCGTGCTGTTCCGGATGTTGGAGCAAGAAGCCCGATCAGCATCTTGATTGCGGTTGTCTTGCCCGCTCCATTTGCACCCAGAAAGCCGAACACCTCGCCTGCTTGCACCTCGAACGTGATCGCATCGACCGCGGTGAAGTTGCCAAACCGCCGCGTGAGCTCATGCGCATCGATTGCAGCGGTCACGCCGCCACCTCGACAGGTTCTGCCGGACTCCCCATCAACTCCATGAATGCGTCTTCAACACTCGGCGCTATTGGTGCGACACGAACATCGGAAACGCTCTGCGTTGCCAGAAATGTGCGGATCTCCGCCGCAATCGTCTCGGCGCTCAGATCCGCTCTTGAGTCGCTGTAGTGCAGATTGTCTCCAAATGGATATACCGACGCCGCGTGGGGGTATGCGCGCAGTATCTGGAGGAGCGCGTGCCGCTCCGCAGCATGTACTGCAAGCAATGGGCGAGGATAGCGCGCCGCTATGACTGACGGCTTGTCAACGGCAAGGACCCGACCCTGCTGCATTAATGCGACCCGATCGCAACGCGTTGCCTCATCCATGTAAGCGGTCGAAACAAGTATGGAGAGGCCGGATGCCTTGAACGTATCGAGGAGATCCCAGAATTCGCGGCGCGATACAGCGTCAACTCCTGTTGTCGGCTCATCGAGGAACAGAATATCAGGGCGGTGCACCAACGCGCAGCACAGCGCGAGCTTCTGTTTCATTCCGCCAGACAGTGCGCCGGCTCGGCGATCCTTGAAAGGCTCCAGCTGCTTGTAGATGGGCTCGATCATCGCTCGTCCTTCATCGATACTCGTCCCGAATACCGAGGCAAAGAACCGGAGATTCTCGTCTACGCTAAGATCGGGATACAAGGAAAATCGGCCTGGCATGTAACCAACGCGAGCCCGAATTGCCCACAGATCCTTCACTACATCCAGCCCAAGCACTGTCGCAGATCCGGAATCCGGGATAAGCAACGTCGTCAAAATCCGGAACAGCGTCGTCTTCCCCGCCCCGTCCGGACCTACGAGCCCAAACAGCTCGGCGGGCCGCATGTCAAGTGAGACCTGGTCCAGTGCGATCGTAGCACCGAAGCGTTTGGTTACAGCATTTACTACTAGCGGCTGGTCGCTCACCGGACGTGGCTCGAATCAGGTGGGAGCGATGTCGGTTTCTCTTGCGAATTATCAAGCGAAAGGTCCGCCGGCATCCCGATCTTCAGCGCGCCATCGGGATTCTTCACGAGCACCTTGATCGCATACACGAGTTCGGTCCGCTCATCACGTGTCTGAACCGGCGTCGGCGTGAACTCCGACGTCGATGCCACCCAACTCACGGTTCCCGGCAACGTCAACAGCTTCCCTCCTCGCTGATCCACATGTACAGCTACACCCTGCCCCACCCGAAACGATGTCAGCTGCGCCTCGCTCACGTAAGCACGAAGCGTCATTGTATCCAGATTCGCGATGCGATAGAGAGGGGCGCCAGACTGGACAACTTCGCCCGCGCGAGCATATGTGGTAAGCACGGTGCCGCTGGTTGGATTCAACACGCGGCTTTTGCTGATCCGCTCGTCAATCTGCGCCACATTGGCCTTCGCCGCGGCAGCATCGAGCTTGACGCTCTGACTCTGCGATTCCGCAGCAGCGATCTGTGCCATGAGGACGCGGTAGTCGCGCTCCGCCTGATCCAGTTGCTGGGCGGTTCCCGCCTTTTCAGCATGTAACCGTTGCGCGCGGTCGAATGCGCGCTTCGACACGTCACTCTGTACCTTGAGCACCGCGAGTTGTTGCGTTGCCTGGGTGGAGCGTGCTGTCGCAGCGGCATTCTGTGCTTCAATCTGCCTACGTTGCAGCGCAAGCTGCGTTGTATCGATCAACGCCACCTGCGTCCCCTTGGCGATCGTGGCACCCTCGACCGGAAGGAACTGCTCGATCTGACCCGCCGCTTGCGCCGATACAACAACCTCCGTCGCCTCGAAGTTGCCATACGCGTCGGGCCGCGACGTCGCGCGACACCCTGTCGTCATGAAAACCGCCAAAACGGCCACTACTGCGTTTCTGGTGCTGTCGTTCAGGGGTCTCATCAGTGGACCTCCAGTCCGAGAGAAGTGAGGAAATTCGCACGCGCCTGAGCCAACTGAACCAGATGAGTCGAGCGTGCCAAACGGGCATTCAGCAGATCTGTTTCGCGATCGATGTAGTCGGCCGAGGTGATAACGCCCTCGTCGTAGCGGAATTCGGTCTCGCGCAGTACTCGCTCGCGCAGCGTGATGATTGCATCGTCGTCTGCCAACGTCTGCTGAAGTTGATCGAGAGTTGCGAGTTGTGAAGTCACGCTGCGCTGCACACTCTTTCTGAAAGCAGCCTCGTTCGTCTCGACGATTTGTTTCTGCAGTGTCAGCGCCTCGCGGTCGCGCCGTGTCGTTCCCCAGTTCCAGGGAGTCCAGTCAACCTTGACCCCCGTAAGCCAGTAGCCCTGAAAATTCTGTGATAACGGATTCAGTCCGGGCCGACCGTAGCCGCCCCTTCCGAACGCTGACACTCGTGGCAGATCCGCTGCGCCAAGAGACGCCTGTTGCTCCGCGATTACATCGCGATTTCGCGCAAACTCAGCGTATTCAGGCCGAGCACCGAGGGTATCCATCGAACTGCGCGCCAACTGTACGGGTGCCGCAAGATCGGGAATCGCCAGCGCTTCGGTATTATCTATCGGGCCTCCGGTCAGGTTCGCGAGTACTGCAAGTGCCGCTGCGCGATTGGCATCGAGGGATCCGACGGTCTGCTTCCTTTTGAGCAGCTCCGCGTCGAGCATGTCTGGCTCGCTTGGCAGCGCCGCTCCCTGTTGCACACGTTGCAGCGCCACGCGCCGATGCGCCTGAATATCTGTAATCGCTGCCTCCTGATCGGCCACCTGCATCTGGCTCATGAGTGCGGCGAAGTAGGCGTCGTTCACATTCTGGCGGAGCGTGAAGAGCGAAGCCCTTACACCTGCCTGTGAGGCAGCGAGCTGCGCGCGCTCGACGCCTCGTCTTGCACCGACCGACGGATCGTATATCGGCTGCTGCGCAGTGATTTGCGCGTCGTAGCTGTCACGCGACGGTTCCGGAAGTGAGCCCCCGTTCGGCAACTGAAGAGGAATGGATATGACCTGCGACTGATACTGAGCCCGTGCGTTCGCACCCAGGGTCGGAAGCCGCGTCGCATCGATATCGCGTTCGCGCAACGAAGACTGAGCCGCGAGGATCTCTATTTGTCTTGCTCTCGGATCGCGCTGTACAGCTCGGGACTGCAGCTCTCCGAGCCGCAGTGTATCGGGCGGGGGCGCCGTGTATTGTGCAGCCGCTATGAATGGCGCGCCGAACATCGCGGCTGTACATAAAACTGCGGCGACGGCTGCAATGGAATGCGGACGGTATCGTCGCATCATGGTCTGAGTGCGTTGAGGATGAAATCCGGTAGTTCCGCTCTTCGCTCATCCAGGAATCGACTGAACGCATCGTCATCCTGACCAAGTAAGAGCCTGAGCACTGGCCGAGCGGCGAATGGGAAGACGCAGAGCGCAATCAGATTGACCAGGAACTGTTCAGGCGCAATGGAACGCATCGCGCCAATTGCCGCCTGTTGATTGAGATCTACGCGTAGCCGCTCGACAAATGAACGCATGGCGTTCGCAGGGTCGGAACCGGTAATCTGTTCTGCGAGTGTAGTGAGCCGTTCGGGATTGAAATGCAGTTCGGCCAGTATGTAGCCGGGAATGAACGGACTCTCCCTGACCGCATCGATGTAAGCGTGTACGAACCGTTCAATCTTCCGATCCAGGCTGTCGTCGGAGGCAAACGCGCCGAGGATAGACGGCACGATGCGCGTGCCCAGTTCCCGGAAGACTGCCTGTGCAAGCTGGTCCTTGGACCGGAAGTAGTAATGAAGGAGAGCCTGGTTCACACCAGCCTCTGCTGCGATCTCCTGCATGCGTGCGCCACCGGTTCCGCTGCGGACGAATACGGCCCGCGCGGCCTCGAGAATTCGAGCCTCGGTGCCGCTGTCGCGCTTCGCTCTTGGGCGACCCGCCGAGGTCATTTGCCCCGTCCGGTTATAAGTGTCATCCGATGTCGACTCTCATTAATTAACCAGTTAGTTAATTTATAAGTCAATTACAGGACCGCAAGCGCCTCCGCGATCTCTTTCCACAGCAGCAATAGCGCCGGATCGTCAGTGACGATCCGGCGCTGTGAGGCGATTTCCAACTTCAGGGAGATCCCAGCGAGCGCGCGAGCGCGCGTTGAGCTCCCTTGTCGCGGATGACCCTAGTGCTGCGTCAACCCGCCGAGCGTGAACCGATATTCCTTCGCCGTCGCATCGTAATTGACTGAATACGTTGTCGGGAACCGGCCCGCAGTCGGCCACGTGTCCGGCTGCGGGATTGCCTGTTCGGTGTTCGGCAGGCTTTCCAGATAGGCCTTTGTGATCATCGGCTCAAGGAAGATGTACCTACCGTCCCACGATCCGTAGATGAACGTGTTGGTGAATGGTTGTCCGTTCAACTCCGGCGACTTCACGTTGGACCAGTGGAGGCCCATCTGTGGCACAGCATTCGTCGCGGCGACGCCGGGAGGCGGGACGTATCCCTTGGGGACGAACGCGGCAGTCGGATAGTTCGCAGCCTTCGCACCGTACTGAGGATCGCTCGGCAAAATCGCTGCCTGAGCCGCCGCGCTGATCATGTAGAAGTGAAGATCAAAGTGCGGAACACCATAGAGTTGCGGCGGCTCGTGCCCGTTCGGGTTCCAACCCAATTCTGCGTGGTCGAAGCCGATCCCCTTGGCCTGATCCGGGAGCGAAAGAGTAACCATGAGGGCCGTCGGACTTGGCCCCGAGACGGTTGTTGGAAGCCCCTGCAGTGCTCCGGAGGTCATGGCGATGCCGAGCGCTGTCGGCGAACCCGTCGCATCCGTGGTTACCCACGCACGCGCGGTTCCCTGCGCGAAACTGGCAGATGGGCCATAAAATGTTCCCGCCTTTCCGTCTGGTCCGGACGTGTCAGAACAGGCAACAGCGATACCACCCGTTGCCAGAGCAAGAACGGCGGCTGCCAGTAGAAGCTGCTTCGTTTTCATCTTTCACTCCGAGGGGCCTGCGCCCGCACTTGGGGGGATTGTTCGGCTCGTCTCAACCGCCGATGTCCTATAAGCGAAAGTCGCGATCACGGATTTCATCCTGATTTCAGGCAATCGCAGCCGCGCTGTCCCAGCCTCGCACGCGGTGGTATCATTCCGGCGTGTCGCAGGAGCTAAATACAGACGTGCAGCGCCTGTTCGACGAACTGATTGCGCTCCCATCCGTCGCGCGCGAATCGCGCATCAGCGAACTGACCTTGCCTGCGGCAATTTCCGCTGAGGTTCGATCGCTCCTCGTCGCGGCAGACCGCACCGGCGATTTCCTTGGCGTGCTTTCGGTACCTACTCCCCTGGCTCGGTCGGTCCGCGAACCAGATAGCGTCATCGCTGGCCGGTATCGGATCGAGCGAGAGATCGGCCGCGGAGCCATGGGGGTCGTTTATCAGGCGCACGATCAACAGCTGGATCGCCGCATCGCGCTCAAGTTCCTGGAAACTGCGGGCGCACCCGATGCGAGAACGATCCGGCGTTTCATGACCGAAGCTCGCGCAGCCGCGCGTCTCGACCATCCCAACGTCGCCGCCGTACACGACATCGTGGAGATGCCGGACGGTCAGCTATTCATCGCTATGAGCTACTGCTCCGGCGAAACGCTGCGTGATCGTATTCTACGCGGACCGATTGAACCGCCCGACGCACTTCGACTGGCAGCCCAAATCGCGAGCGCGCTCGCCGCGGCCTACGCCGCCGGCATCGTGCACCGCGATGTCAAGCCGGCGAACGTGATCTTTGACACACCAGGCACGGTGAAGCTTACTGATTTTGGTGTCGCGAAACTATCAGGCGATCATGAAGTATCGAGTCCCGGTATTACGGTCGGAACGATCGCGTACATGTCACCCGAGCAGATTCGCGGCGATTCCGTCGACCATCGTACCGATTTATGGTCGCTGGGGGTAGTGCTTTACGAGATGCTCGCCGGGTGCCGTCCCTTCTCAAGCGATCACGTTGCGAGCGTGATGCACGCCGTTTTGGAGTCCGATCCCGTCTCCCTGCCCGGGGACCCGCGGATCACTCAGGGGGTTCGTGACCTGGTCGATTCACTGCTCGCGAAACGTCCCGAAAACCGGCCAGCGAATGCAATTATTGTGGGAGATATCCTCGCCCGGCTGATACCGGGTGACGATCGTGTTGTAATCGGACTCCGGGAGGATGTTGCCGCCGGAGCGTTGCCCAGTGACGTAACGAGCTTCGTGGGGCGCGAAAGGGAAATCGAAATCGCCGGACAGTTGCTGCATGCCAACCGGTTGCTCACGCTCACCGGTCCCGGCGGCACCGGCAAGACGCGCCTCGCAACGCAGCTCGCGCACAGCATGCGCTCCGAGTTCCCTGATGGCATCTGGTTTATCGCACTGGCTGAAGTCGCTGATGCGGATCTGGTACCCACACTCACTGCGCAGGAACTCGGGCTCCGCGACCTGGGCGGCGGCAGGCTGAGCAGTCGTGTTGTCACAGCTTTGCGCAGCCGTCACGCGTTGCTGGTGCTCGACAATTTCGAGCACGTCCTGGGCGCCGCACCATTCGTCTCCGAGCTACTTGCGGGGTGCCCCGAATTGACAATCCTGGTGACCAGCCGCACGCCGCTGTCGATTCAGGGAGAACAGGAATTCCCGGTTCCGCCGCTCGTTACTCCAGCCTCCGACGACGACGCAGCTGGAGAAAGCGAGGCGGTACGGCTATTTGTGCAGCGCGCGCGAGCAGTTCGACCGGATTTCGCCCTCAACGACGAAATAATCGCAACGGTAGCCGAAATCTGTCGCCGGCTCGACGGGCTGCCGCTCGCACTCGAACTCGCCGCGGCGCGCGCGAAGCTCCTCTCACCCCGTGCAATGCTGTCGCGCCTCGAGCATCGGTTCGATCTTCTCCGTCGCGAGACAGCCGAGCGACCATCGCGACACGGAACCATGCGCGATGTGATCGATTGGAGCTATGTGCTGCTCACTGAATCGGAACGTACGCTCTTCGATCGCCTCACTGTTTTCGCGGGCGGTATCTCCGTAGAGGCTGCCCGGGCGGTTTCGCCGATCAAGCAGAGCGATGCGGCGTCCGCGTTCGCACTCCTTGATACGCTTGGCTCGCTGTGCAACAAGAGCCTGCTTCGTCAGGAAGAGGAGGAAGACGGCGAACCTCGCTTCATGATGCTCGAGACTGTGCGTGAGTTCGGCCTCGACCAACTTCGTGCGACCGGTGGCGAGCCGCCCGCGCGGCGAGCTCATACCGCGTATTATCTGGCACTCGCTGAGAACGGGGCGGCACAGCTGCGCGGCCCGACACAGGCTGCGTGGCTCGATCGCTTTGATACGGAGTACGCAAATCTTCGTATCGCGCTCGACAGCGCGATTGCAGATGCCGCATCAGGATACGGTACAGGTCTGGCCGACGCCGCGCGTCTCGCGCTTGCACTATACCGCCTCTGGATGACACGCGGTCCGCTACTGGAAGGCGTCGAGTATCTGCGACGCATAATCGCACTTGCGGACGCAGCCGGCCGGGATTCGTCGACAACCGCGCTTGACTTCAAGCTGCACGCAAGACTACTGACTGCATCTGCCCAACTGGCAAATACACGCAGCGTCTTTATCGAGGCGCGCGATCTTTTTGAACGCAGCCTGGAGTTGCAGCGACGCGCTGACGACCTTCCCGGCATTGCTACGACGCTGAATAATCTTGGATGGACAGTATGGATCATCGGCGATCTCGCCCGAGGCGAGGAACTGTCCAGGTCGGCCATGCGCATGCATGAGGCACGTGGTGATGATCTGGGTGTGAGCCTCTCACTGAATAACCTCGCATGGATTGCGATGGAACGTGGCGAATACCAGCGAGCAGAAGAGCACTTTGCGAGAGTTGTCGAGGCCCACCGCCTGCGTGGCGATCCACGGACGGTTGCCTTTGCTCTGGGCTGGGTCGGGGTCCTGGCCACGCGGCGCCGCGATTATAGCCGAGCCATCGCGCTCCACGAGGCAGCGATCGAGATGCTGGAGCCGGTCGCCGAGCGCGCCTATCGAAGCCTCAGTTTCGTGAGGCTTGAGGCCGCACGGCACGCCGCCGGACTTCCTGGAACGCACTCGAAAGCCGTGGAGAGCTTATACCTGCGTCCGTTGTGGGACGAGGGTCGGCTCTGGCCGATCGCTTTCGCGCTTACAGAGCTGGGCCGAATGCTGCACGATGAAGATGCGCTCGAAAGCGCTCGTTCAAGGTTGATCGAGGCACTCGACGTTCGTAGCCGCACCGGAGCGCTGCACGGAGTTGCTGAGGCTCGGCTGCTGCTGGGAAGCGTATACACGCGACTTGCGGATCCAATACGGGCTGGGGAAAGCCTCCAACAGGCGCTTCGAGAGGCAACCACATTCGGCGCGACGCCCATCATCATCGACTGCATCGAGACGATTGCGACGCTCCTGTTGGAGAGTGGCAACCATGAAAGCGCCGGCGTGCTGTTTGCCGCGGTCGATGCGCAAAGGAATACACTCGGCGTCTTCCACGCCGTGCGTTACAAAACCGAAGATGAGGTCCTTCGCTCCAGAGTCGAGTCCAACCTGAGCCACGACGCGCTGCTGCACGCACGGAACGAGGGAGCTGCACTCAGCGTGTACGAAGCGCGAGAGGCCGCGTTCAACGCATTACTTCATTTATAACAACAAGTAGTGCTACGACGGACGCAACAACTGGTGGCAGATGCTCCACGACTCGACGATTCTGTCGTTATCAAAGCGAACTACGACGCTCTCCCAGACCTGATCCTCAAGGTGCGGCGCAATCATTGTCAAGTAACACACAACGTGCCTGCCGACGCCCGTCAACGCCTCAATGGTCCATACTGCGTCGGGAAAACGCGCGCGACGTGCGGCCAGGTGCACAATGAAGGCGTGCCTATCATGATCACCCGCCGATCCGTGGGCGACAAAATCATTGTGGAGGAATCGTTCCGCTGCGGCAAGCACCCCGCGCTGCAGAACTTCCTCGACGAACAGATAGTAAAGACCAACATGGGCTTCCAGGTTCATAATGGTTGCCCGCGCATCAGTCGATCGTACGGGAAAATCAAGCCCCGGAAGTCGCGTTTGCTTTTGCATTTTGCACTGTGCTGAGGATGCGAGTAAGATTCCGACAGTCGTCCCGCTTTGTTAGGCGAGAAGACTCTGCCAGCTTTTCATCGACTTCCGAGCCGCCGATGTCGCCTCCGATCGATCCATCAGAGATTACGGTCTTTCTTAGACGCTGGCGTGACGGTGACGAACATGCGCTGGGGTCGCTGCTGCCCCGCGTTTATGATCAGCTCCGTGATATCGCGCGCGCGCGGCTGCGCGCGGAGCGCCCCGACCATACGCTGGACACGTCGGGGCTGGTGCACGAAGCGTATCTTCGACTAACTGACGCCGGCGCGACTGACTGGCAGGATCGCGCACACTTTTTTGCGGTGGCATCTACGGCCATGCGGCGCGTACTCATTGATTACGCGAAACAGCGGCACGCTGAAAAACGCGGTGGCAACACTGTTCGCGTTGACTTCGATCCAGAGAAGTTCGGCGAGGCTGGCGCTGTCGCGACCACGGATCCAACAGCCCTCATCGCACTCGAAGATGCGTTGAGCAAATTCGAGAAGATTCACCCGCGCCAGGCAAAGGCGCTTGAATTGCGGTATTTCGCCGGACTCACGCTCGATGAAGCTGCTGACGTACTCATCACCTCAGCTCCGACCGTGATGCGCGACCTTCGCTTCGCCGAAGCGTGGCTCGCACGCGAGCTCGAGTGAGGCGCGTGCCACGGCGGCAATGATTCAGCGATCGACCGTCGCCATTCTCGCTTCGTTGTAACGAGGGCCGGAAATCTTCTCCGGCGAGAGTGCATCGTCCAACCGCTTCATGTCGCTCGCCTCAAGTTTCACATCAACGGCGCCCGCGTTTTCCACGAGTCGTGCGCGTTGCTTGGTACCTGGAATCGGAACGATGTCATCGCCCTTGTGCAACAGCCATGCGAGTGCGATCTGACCGGCCGTCGCTTTCCTAGCCGCGGCAATCTCCTTCACGACGGAAACCGCCTGCATGTTGGCATCGAAATTCGGACCCTGAAAACGCGGATCGCCCGCGCGGAAATCGCCCGATGGCATTTCCTCGGCGCGCTTGATAGTACCGGTCAAAAAACCACGGCCGAGCGGACTGAACGGAACAAGCCCGATATGGAGCTCGCGCAGTAGCGGTATAATACGCGCCTCGAGATTCCGTTCCCATAAGGAATATTCGCTCTGCAGCGCAGCAATTGGATGAACCGCGTGCGCTCG
>CAJDVC010000004.1_pt1 | contig 38031 bp, 33 predicted proteins | sample 7391211 | NCBI WGS metagenome assembly CAJDVC01 (sample SAMEA7055683, study PRJEB34461) | soil metagenome | biome: terrestrial ecosystem; feature: Peninsula; material: soil | place: Antarctica | collected 2016 | reverse complement strand
CCACCCGCTGGATTGGCAGACCTCGCGCACTATCCAAAGGCACTCATCCAATCCAGTCCGCGAACTGTATGGTTGCACTCGTTCGCGATGGAGATCAAGGAGCAGATGCCCTGGATCACCGCAATGCTGGCGACGGCCATGGCATTTGTCAGCATACGATTCCGGACGCGGCTCCTACACGATGCGTCGCTTCGCCGCTTCTCGATGTATGTGCTCGCAACGTGTTTCGTACTGGTAGCAGTCGTAAGCCTGCTGGGCGTCTTCATCAACAAGATTGCACCACTCGAATGACACAACGAGGAGTCTGACATGTCTGACACAACGACCAACGGGGGATTCGCACGAGATACGGTACCGGACGCTGCGCACTCGAGTGACGCGATCTCGAACGGCGCTGCACTTGCCGCGTTGCTGGCGGCGGGCATCGGTGCATGCGCCCTCGGCATCATTGTTATTCTCAATGAGGCTGGCGTATTCACTGTCCCAGCGATCTACACGCCGTCCGGTGGTGTATCCGGCCGCACGACACTCGGCGTTGTCATCTGGCTGATTGCATGGCTGATCCTGCACAACCGGTGGAGAGGGCGCGAGATACAGACAGGACGTATTCAGGGCACAACACTTATCCTGATACTACTGAGCATAGTCTTCACATTCCCGCCAGTCTGGGGACTTTTCTGATTGAACTGAGGCGCGGCGTGACCGCAGTGGCGTGACCGCAGTGGCGTGACCGCACGACATCGATCGCGATGGCGTTGATGACTTTCGACGCAGGAGATCCCCCGGGGCGCCGCCCCGGGGGATCTCTTGTATCTCTCAGATTACGTGCGGTTCTCATTTGTCGGCACAGAATGGATTCCCGCTTTCGCGGAATGCCTGCGCTTGCCTGATGCGGGAAAGACTGCGCTTGTCTAATACCGGTAATGGTCCGGCTTGTACGGCCCGTTCACCGGAACGCCGATGTAATCCGCCTGCTCCTTGGACAGCTTCGTCAACTTCACGCCGAGCTTGTCGAGATGCAACCGGGCGACCTTCTCATCGAGATGCTTCGGTAACGTATATACTTTCTTCTCCAGCTTGTCCGAGTTTTCATGCAACTCCAATTGCGCCATCACCTGATTCGTGAACGACGCCGACATCACAAAACTAGGATGCCCCGTCGCACACCCGAGGTTCAACAGCCGTCCCTCGGCGAGAATCATTACGGAATGACCGTCAGGGAATACAAACTCGTCGTATTGCGGCTTGATGTTGATGCGCTTGATACCCTTCTTCTTCAAGCCGGCCATGTCGATCTCGTTGTCGAAGTGACCGATGTTTCCGACGATCGCCTTGTCCTTCATCTTCGCCATGTCGTCAACAGTGATGATGTCCTTGTTGCCGGTTGCAGTGATAAAGATGTCCGCCGTCGAAACGACGTGATCGAGCGTCGTCACCTGGTAGCCTTCCATCGCCGCCTGCAATGCGCAGATCGGATCAATCTCGGTAATGATCACGCGCGCGCCCTGACCGCGCAGCGACTGCGCGCAACCCTTGCCCACGTCGCCGTACCCCAGCACGACTGCAACCTTGCCTGCGAGCATCACGTCGCTCGCGCGCAGGATACCATCGGTGAGTGAGTGCCGGCAGCCGTAGAGGTTGTCGAACTTGCTCTTGGTAACGGCATCGTTGACGTTGATCGCGGGGAATCGCAGAGTACCCGCCTTCATCATCTCGTATAAACGGTGCACGCCAGTAGTTGTCTCTTCTGAAACGCCACGGATATCGGCCGCAACGCGAGTCCATCTACCAGGATTGCTTGCTGACTGCGCGCGCAGCAGGTCCAGGATCACACCCCATTCCTCAGCGTCTTTCGCCGGATTGAACGCAGGGATCTTGCCCGCTGCTTCGAAGTCCGCGCCACGATGGACCAGCAAGGTCGCGTCGCCGCCGTCGTCGAGCAGAAGGTTCGGCCCCTTGCCGTCAGGCCACATGAGCGCTTGCTCTGTGCACCACCAGTACTCTTCGAGCGTCTCGCCCTTCCACGCGAAGACCGCGACGCCTTTCGGCTTCTCGACAGTTCCGTTCTTTCCAACAGCAACAGCGGCGGCAGCGTGATCCTGAGTTGAAAAAATGTTGCAGCTCACCCAGCGCACATCCGCGCCAAGCTCGGTAAGCGTCTCGATCAATACCGCCGTCTGAATCGTCATGTGCAGCGAGCCCATGATTCGCGCGCCCGCCAGCGGCTTCTTGCCCTTGTACTCCTGTCGCAGCGCCATCAGGCCAGGCATCTCCTGTTCTGCGAGACGCATCTCCTTGCGACCGAAATCGGCAAGAGAAATGTCTGCGACCTTGAAGGGCGGACGATCGATTGCAGCACCCTTGCCGGGTGACGTGCGTGGTTTGGTGGTTGTGGCCATAGCTATCTCTTTTTGTGTTGTGAATTGCCGGCCTTCTTGCCGGATTTCGGAGTGGAGGTAGATGCAGTCGAAACCGCCATGCGCGGCGTATCCTGCTTGTGTGCAACTTCGTCAGTCACTCGCCGCGCCGGACGTCGCGCTGACGCGGCGAATAGTGTCGGTCCTTTCGCCAACGGGTCCGCTGGAAGCGGCCGGTAGCGAAGATCTTGGAGTCCCGCCTGTTCTGCCCAGCGCGATAATTCATCAGCGCCGAAACCTTGCCAGACGTGGCCCATGATGTTGCGAAACTCGGACCGCTCATGCGGCATCATGTCCACTACCAGCACGCGTCCTTCTGGCTTGAGCACGCGGTAGACTTCGCTCAGTACTTCTGCGGGGTCGGCCGTGTAATGCAGCACCAGAAAGATCAGCGCCGCATCCATCGACTCATCGTCGATCGGCAGCGCGCCGAGATCTCCTTCCCGGACTGACACGTTCTGATGATCGTGCAAGCGCTTGCGTGCGGCGGATAGCATCGCCTGCGATTCGTCCACCGCGACCACCTGTGCAACAAACGGCGCCAGCATCTCCGAAACCTGACCCGTCCCGCAGCCGAGGTCAGCCACCGACCATGTTTCGTCCAGTAACCCAAGCAATCCAGCAAGGTCAGCTCGATCGCCGAACAGGTCGCCGCGAAGACGGTCCCACTGGCCGGCGGCGGTCGAGAAGAACTCCTGCGACGCGCTGCGCCGCTCGGCGAGAACCGAGCGAAGTCGCTGGGTGTCATTCTGGGCGGATGGTGCAGCGCTCACCTGTTCCCGAACGAGCGTCCAGAGCCTGCGTCCGGGCGAGTCGAGCTTGTCGCCCATGCCGCGGTAGCGTCGGCTCGTGCCGTCAGCGCGGGACGTGACCCATCCGCCGTCACCGAGTACTTTGAGGTGCCGACTTACGGTTGACTGGGGTAGCTGGGTAACCGAGCACAACTCGGTGACGGTGAGCTCGTGCCTGTCGAGCAGCGCCAGAAGCCGACTCCGGGTCGGATCAGAAAGCGCCGTCAGGCGATCGAAGACTGTCGGGGTCGATCCGTTCATCCGGATGGAAAGATAGAGCGCTTGATGGCCGATTTGAAGGGGGTACGAGAAAGGGGCTGCGCGTGGGGTATCGGCGACGGCCCACGTGACAGGGAGCCGAGGCATCGGCAAAATTCTGTAGTTAAATTTCATGGCTATGCATTTTCCGAATCTCCCGCAGCGAGTCGCGGAGATCCGTGCCCGGCTCGAGGCGGCTTCCAGCCGCGGCGGACACGGGCAAACGGTGAGGCTCGTCGCTGTCACGAAGACCCATGGACCCGAGGCGGCTTTGGAAGCGTGGGACGCGGGTGTCAGGGATTGCGGCGAGAATCGAGTGCAGGAAGCGCTGCCGAAAATGGCCGCGGTAGCTGTTCCGGTCGCATGGCATCTGATTGGCCATCTGCAGCGGAACAAGGTTCAGGAGTTGGAGCACTTTGCTTTGTTGCACTCGCTCGACAGCAGTCGGCTCGCCGACGCGGTTTGCGAGTTTGGTTTGAAGCGGAAGCTTGCGGTGGACGCGCTCATACAGGTGAACACTTCGGGTGAAGCAACCAAGGGTGGCTTTTCGCCCGAAGAGTTGCGTGTGGAAGCGGATCGTCTGGTGGGAATGCCTGGTATTCGCGTCGTCGGCGCGATGACGATGGCCCCGCTCGATGCGTCCGAACTTGTTTTGCGACAGACGTTCGCCGGTGCCCGACACGCCCGCCAGGTTCTGGCGGCAGCCGGTCATCCTGCGACCGAACTGTCAATGGGGATGTCCAACGACTACGAGATTGCTGTCGAGGAAGGAGCCACTCTGGTCCGAATCGGCAGCGCTCTCTTCGGAGCCCGCGATCAATGATTGATGAAGGATTCCATCTCACGCCGCTTGATGTACGGCGATTCGATTTTGGCCACGCATTCCGTGGCTACGAACCCGCACGCGTGGACCAGTTTCGCGACCAGGTGGCCGACGAACTGGAGCGACTGGGTCGCATCAATCAGGACCTCGACCAGAAAGCGCGTTCATTTCACGAACAGTTGCGCGCGTTTCGCGAACGCGACCGCGCAATGAACGACGCTCTTATTTCCGCGCAGCAGTTGCGCCAGGAAACCAAGGACCAGGCAGAGCGCGAAGCCATGCTTATCGTCCGCGAGGCACAGGGTGAGGGCGAGCGCCTCCTCGAGGAAGTTCGAGCTGAGGTACGACGCGTGCAGTCGGAACTGGATGCCCTCGAGCGGTCACGCCGGAGCTATCTGTCGCAAATGCGCACGCTCGTCTCGCGCCATCTCTCGGAGATCGAAGCGTCCGAGCGATCCGCTCCCAGCGCAACTCCGAACATTTTCGCCGAGTAGCGAGTTGGGAACGCAAGAAGCGCCGACAATGGCGCGCTATCGGCTACTCGCTTCTGATCGCTCGGCTGACGGTCTTGAGACGGAGGTACTCGCTCGGTGGACCGAGGAGCGCCTTTTTGCTCGTGTCCAGCGCGACAGTGCGGGGCGGCCGGAGTTCGTCTTCTTTGAAGGGCCCCCGACTGCAAATGGCCGACCCGGCATTCATCACGTCTTCGCTCGAACGGTCAAGGATCTGTTCTGCCGCCATCGCGTGATGTCTGGATTCCATGTCACGCGCAAGGCCGGCTGGGATACGCATGGCCTCCCCGTCGAAATCGAAGTCGAGAAGCAACTCGGCATATCCGGCAAACAGGATATCGAGCGTATTGGCGTTGAAAAATTCAATGCGCTCTGCAAGGAAAGCGTCTTCAAGTATGGCGAGGAGTGGAAGCGGCTCAGTGAGCGCATCGGCTACTGGCTTGATTACGACAATCCATACATCACGTACACGAACGACTACGTGGAAAGCGTGTGGTGGGCGCTCAAGACGCTTTTCGACAACGACAAGTTGTATCGCGGCCACAAGATTCTTCCGTATTGCCCGCGCTGTGGCACTGCGCTGTCGTCGCACGAAGTTGCCCAGGGATACAAGACTGTAACGGATCCGAGCGTTTACGTCGCTCTCGGTCTCGATGGTTCGTCAACCCCTGACGGGTCGCCGCGTCGCATCCTGGTCTGGACAACGACACCGTGGACGCTTGTGTCGAATGTCGCGCTGGCGGTCAATCCGTCGCTGGAATACGTCGAGATGATCCGGCGAGGCAGGGAAGGCGAAGGTTCGCTGATTCTCGCCAGTTCGCGCGTGCCTGCACTTCTCGGTGAGGATCACGCAGAACGCTGGACGCAACTGCGTACATTCGCAGGCAGCGAGCTGGTCGGTCAGAAATATCATCGCCCGCTCGACTGGGTTCCTTATACTGACGGCGCTCACGAGATCGTTGTCGGCGAATCTTTCGTAACGGCGGACGACGGTTCCGGCATCGTGCACATGGCGCCGGCGTTCGGTGCCGATGACTACGCAGCTGGCAGGCGTTACGGTCTCTCGTTCCTGCAACCCGTCGATCTGCGCGGTCGCTTTCCAGACACTATGCCGGTCGTCGGCGGAATGTTCGTCAAGGATGCCGATCTACCGATCATCGAGGAGCTGAAGCGCCGAGGCACGATGTGGAAGGTGCAGCGGTACGAGCACAGTTATCCGCATTGCTGGCGCTGCGATACGCCGTTGCTGTATTACGCTCGCACGTCGTGGTTCGTCCGTACCTCCGGTTACAAGGAGGACATGATGCGACGCAACGCTTCAGTCGACTGGCATCCACCCGAGGTGGGTTCCGGCCGATTCGGTGAATGGCTGGAAAACAATATCGACTGGGCGATCTCGCGCGATCGTTATTGGGGGACGCCGCTACCGGTCTGGGTGAACGACGCAGATCCTGACGAGGTCGAAGTAATCGGAAGCTATGCCGATCTTGCTGCGCACGTTGGCCAGTCGCTCCCCGATGGCTTCGACCCGCACAAGCCGTTCATCGATCATTACACCTGGCCCGCTGCATCGGGCAAGGGGACGATGCGTCGCGTACCCGAAGTCATCGATACCTGGTTCGACTCAGGATCGATGCCGTTTGCGCAATGGCACTACCCTTTCGAGCACCGTGATACTTTCGCGCGCCACTACCCGGCCGATCTGATCGCGGAGGGCGTGGATCAGACGCGCGGCTGGTTCTACTCGCTGCTCGCAATCGCAACGGGCCTCGGAACGCAACTGAGCACCCAGTCGGGTACGCAAGCTCCTTATCGCAGCGTCGTCGTGAACGATCTCGTTCTGGACAAGGACGGGGTCAAGATGTCCAAGAGTCGCGGCAATGCCGTTGATCCGTGGGGTGTACTTTCCACGCACGGTGCAGATGCCGTGCGGATGTTCCTCATCGCTTCGAGCCAGGTATGGCTGCCGCGGCGTTTTGACGAGGCACTGATTCGCGAGACCATCGGCAGGTTCCTGCTGACACTGAAGAACGTGTACAGCGGTATATTCGCGACATATGCGAACTTTGGCTGGTCCCCTTCGCTCGACGACCCGGCGCCGGATATGCGCCAACCCATTGATCGCTGGGCACTGTCTCGGCTGTCCACGGTCGAAAGCCGATGCGACGCCTTGCTCAAGGAATACCAGGCAACGCACGCCGTGAACGCCGTAATGGATTTCTTCATGGATGACGTGTCCAACTGGTACGTGCGGCTGAACCGTCATCGCTTCTACGACATCGATACGGCGGACAATCGCGCTGCGTTTGCGACGCTCCACGAGATTCTCATGGTGACGTGCAGATTGCTCGCGCCGTTTGCGCCATTTCTGAGTGACTGGATTCACACCGAGCTCACAGGCGAATCGGTACACACATCGCCTTACGTTCGTCCCGAGCCAACGCGCATCGATGCCAGACTCGAACGGGCGATGGCCGACGTGCGCTCCCTGGTGACGCTTGGTAGATCCGCACGTGAGGAGGCCGCGATCAAGGTTCGCCAGCCGTTGACCTCGATGCTGTGTGTGGTTCCTGGCCATGCAGCAGATGACGTGCTGCGATCGCTCGTTCCGCTTATCGCGTCAGAAATGAACGTGAAGCGCATCGACTTCGCGTCGTCCGCCGACGATTTCGTCACGCTTGAGGCGAAGCCGAATTTCAGGACACTCGGGAAAAAATTCGGAAAGGAGACACCTGCAGCAGCCGCGCTGATTGCCGAGCTCAGCTCGGACGTACTCACGCAATTCGAGCACGGCGAAACCGTAATGATCTCGACTGCGGAGCAAGCACATCCTCTGGCTGCCGAAGACATGACCATAGTCCGGCGCGCGAGCGGCGATCTCGTCGTGAAATATGCGGACGGATATGTCGCGGCTATAGATTCCACGGTCACGCCAGAGCTTCGTCAGGAAGGAATAGCGCGCGAACTGGTAAATCGTGTCCAGCGGCTGCGCAAGGAGCTCGCATTTTCCGTCAGTGACCGGATCGCACTGAATGTCGCTGGTGGTGTAGAAGTAAGCGAAGCGGTGGCCGCGCACCGCGACTGGATTTCCGCGGAAGTTCTGGCGCCGGAGTTGCATTCTGTTCCGCTGCTCGACGGGGCACATCCGGCGTACCATCTCGACCTCGACGGGCTCTCCGTCGACGTCACACTAACCAGGATTGACTTATCATGACACCGAGCGCCACGAAAGCCAAAAAGGCAAAGACCATGACGCGCGAGCAGTTCCTGAACCACTTCGAAAAGCGACTGCTTGAGGAGCGTGCGAGGGCCGTCAAGGAACTGGGAATGTACAGCGACGCTTTCAACGTTTCTGTGCAGGACGCCGGAACCGAGAGCGCCTATTCGTTCCACATGGCCGATCAGGGGACAGACGCAATGGAACGCGAGAAAGCGTTTCTCTTCGCGAGTCAGGAGGGTCGATTCCTCTGGCACATAGATCAGGCCCTGCGCAGACTATATCGTGACCCCGAAAATTACGGCAAGTGCATGAGCTGCCACGCCCCGCTCATGTTCGAGCGGCTCGACGCTCTTCCGCACGCGCGGTACTGCATTGAGTGCAAACAACGTGAGGAAGATGCCAAACGGTAATACCGGGAATGTCCAGGCTGGTAGAGCGAACCCCTGGATATTCTGGTGCGTGATAGTTGTCGTTGTCGCGCTCGATGTCATTACGAAAGCAGCCGCTGTGAACGGACTCGTACCGGCCTACACGCCGCACGAAATAATCGGCAACACAGTGCGATTCACGCTCGCCTACAACCCGGGCGCCGCATTTGGATTCAATGTGGGCCCGGCGTCGCGCTGGATCTTCACCATTCTCACGCTCGTAGCGCTCGGCGTGCTCGGCTCGCTGTACCGCTCAACGAACGAGGGGCACTACGCGCGCGTACTTGCCCTGGCACTTGTCTCCGCTGGTGCGATCGGCAATCTGATCGATCGCATCCGCTGGTCCACGGGAGTCGTTGACTTCATTGATGTCGGAATCGGTGATCACCGGTTCTGGACTTTCAATGTGGCCGACTCTGCAGTTACGGTTGGCGCAATTCTCCTCGGCTGGGTCTTTCTGCAGCAGGACCGCGAGGCGGCGCGGACAGCGGCGGACAACAACGTCTGAGTCATTCGCCGCGGGAGATCTGGCTGGTTCGCGCCTGGATCTTCTTGTCGCCGCACGGCTGGACACCTCCAGAACCGCAGCGGCGACCCTGATTGCAAACGGGAATGTGACGGTTAACGGAGCACGCGAACGCGCTTCATACCGCGCTGCCGCGACCGACCTCATCGAGGTGTCGGACCCGGAGCCGCCCCCTGACCACGGTGAGGTGAAGGGCGAGCAGATCCCCCTCCAGATCGTCTTCGAGGACGCTGATCTGCTGGTCGTGGACAAGGTTGCAGGCATGGTTGTCCATCCGGCACCCGGAAACTGGAGCGGCACCCTGGTCAACGCCCTCGTGGGCCGAGGGGATGAGTTGGCGGAGGGGGGCGGTCCTGAGAGGGCCGGCCTTGTTCACAGGCTGGATAAGGAAACCTCGGGCCTCCTGATCGTCGCAAAAACCGAAATCGCGCACCGCAGGCTCAGCGCCGCTATCGCCGCCCGGAGGGTCACGCGACGCTATGCTGCCATGTCGTGGGGGCATTTCACTGCCGATACTCTCACTGTGGACCAACCAATCGCGCGCGACCCCCGAGACCGGAAGCGTATGGCAATCGTCAGTACTGGTAAGAAGGCCCGGACGGATTTTCGCCGCCTCGCCCGCTTCGCCAGCGCTGATCTGTTACGCGCGCATCTCTTCACCGGTCGGACGCATCAGATCAGGGTGCACCTCGCCTCGGTGGGCCACCCAGTCGTGGGAGATGACGCTTACGGTGGCGGTGGCGGACGGCGCCTGGCAGGGCTTCCTCCAAAACGTCACTTCCTTCACGCTGCATGGCTTCAATTTCATCACCCTGTCTCCGGCGAGCAGATGGATTTTCGCTCGCCACTCCCAAGCGATCTCCATCGCAGCATCGCTGTACTCGGCGAATCAGAAGAGTTGTACGCGGACCCAGATCCTTTGACCACCTTTGGCTTCTACACTAACCCAGACTGACGCGGCTTTTGCGGACCATGCGCGTCTCGAATTGCCAGATGATTTTCGGTCACTGGTGTTTCGCGTCGCCGGGCGCGCGTATGCGTGTGACGTCGCAACGGTGAGGGAGGTCGTTCCACTTGATCGCCTCACGCGGCTCCCCGGAGCGCCTGACACAGTGCTGGGCATCATAAATGTTCGTGGGACGATCGTCACTGTGGTGAATGCTGCAGCGGTATTACACAAGTCGGCAGCGGCTCGACCGCTGTCAATGGTGCTGATTGTTGACGCGGGCGTTCGCGGGGTCGGTCTTGCTGTGGAACGTGTGGCCGATGTGCGCGCGCTTCGATTCGAGGAAGGTTATACCGAACTTGACGTGCGGGAGCTGGTCGCCCGCGTCGTCGCCATATCGGAGGATGAATGAGCCACACTGTACTGGTATGCGATGACGCGGTCTTCATGCGCACCATGCTTTCCGACATCCTGCAGCAGGCTGGTTTCACCATTGTCGGCGAGGCTGACACTGGCACCAAGGCCGTTGCAAAGTACAAGGAATTGCGTCCCGATCTAGTCACGATGGATATCGTGATGCCGGATATGGGCGGCATCGACGCCGTGCGAGAGATAGTCTCGTTCGATCCGCAAGCTCGCGTAGTCATGTGCAGCGCGATGGGACAGCAGGCACTCGTTGTGGATGCCATACAGGCTGGCGCAAAGGATTTTGTCGTCAAGCCGTTCCAGCCCAGCCGCGTGCTCGAGGCGGTTCAGCGAGTCGTCGGCTAGGATTGCAACGATGGCTGGAATGTCACTCGATCTCTCGAAATACGTCGATCTATTCCTGAGCGAGGGCCGCGAGCACATCGCGGAATTGACGCAGGCGCTCAACGAGATGGAAACCACTCCATCTTCCGATGAGGCCGTAGCCGCTGCATTTCGCGCAGTCCACAGCATCAAGGGGATGGCCGCGGCGATGGGTTACACTGTCGTCACAGAACGCGCAAATGCAATGGAATCCGCACTCGATTCGTTGCGTCGCGGCGAGGCACAGGTCACACCGTCGCTGCTCGGACACCTGATCGACGAAGCCGACGAACTCGCGCGCGAGATCGAAGGTGCGGTGATCCAGCCGGCTTCAGAGGCTGCGCGCGAGACCGCATCAACCGGCAAGTCACCCAGTGGAACGGCCGTGCCAGCCGCAACAACGGAATCAGCGCGCCGGACAGGGACGCATGTGCGTGTGCGGGCCAGCAGACTGGATGCGCTGATGAACCTTGTCGGCGAAATTGAGATTGCGCGCGGACGCATGGAACGCGAACTCGTCCGAATCGACGATGATCAGCTTTCATCATCATTCGAAAATGCATCGCGACTGCTGCATGATCTGCGTGACCAGGTCATTGGTGCGCGCATGGTTCCGGTGGGCCAGGTGTTCGAGCGATTCCCACGTCTCGTGAGAGAGACCGCTCGCTCGCTCGACAAGGAGGTCGACTTCACTCTTGACGGTGCCGACATCGAGCTTGATCGCACTATTCTGGATCGCATCGGGGATCCCGTCATGCATCTGCTCAGGAATTCCCTCGATCACGGCATCGAAGCCGCAGCTGAGCGCGAGCGGGACGGCAAGGCAGTGCGAGGAAGGCTGACCCTGAGCGCGCAGCGTGAAGCGGGATACGTTCTGATTCGCGTGGCCGACGATGGGCGCGGAATCAATCGTGAAAAGGTTCTGAAACGCGCGCTCGAGCTCGATCTTGTCGATCATGATGCGACGATTCTTGACGACGTTGCGCTTCTGCGCGTTTTGGCGCATCCTGGTTTCTCGACAGCCTCATCGGTGACAGACGTGTCGGGGCGGGGAGTGGGTCTCGACGTCGTCGACGCTGCGGTGAGAATCCTGGGCGGCACTATCGAAATCAAGAGCGTAGCACGACGGGGTACGGCTATTACGCTCCGGCTTCCTCTCTCAGTCGCGATCGTGCGCTCGCTTGTCGCGCGCGTAGGCGAGGAGTTATTTGCCATACCATTTACGCATGTGCTCGAGACACTTGCACTTGCGCCGCCGGCTTCAGTTCTTGATGGGGACGAGTGGACGACGACCGATATTGCCGGTTCGCAGGTTGGCGTCGTCGTACTCGGAAATCTGTTCGGCGGAACATCCCGTATATGCGGACAGATGCCCGGGGTATCCGTCCTCGCTCGCGGGCGTCGGGCCGCGCTGATCGTGGACGAATTTGTCGGTCAACAGGATGTCGTGGTAAAGCGATATGATCCACCGCGCGAGGGATCGCCGATGTTTTCGGGAGCGACCGTACTGGGCGACGGCTCACCGGCGCTCATCGTGGATGTGAACAGCCTCATATAGTGGAGCCGTCATGAGCATCACCAACATGCAGACACTCAGCGAGCTTCAGCGCGACGCCCTCCGCGAAGTTGCCAACATCGGCGCGGCGCACGCGGCAACGGCGCTCTCGCTCATGACAGGCACCAAGATCATGATCAGTGTTCCGACGATCACCGTGGCGCCGCTCGCCGAGCTCGCACCGCTTATATCGCGGAGCAACGAACAGATCGCGCTGGTCCCGATGGAAATGAGCGGTGGATTGAGCGGCCATACGATTTTGGCCTTTCCACTCGGGACTGCACATCGCCTTGCATCGCTGATGCTGATGCGCGAAGTGTCCGTCGCCGACAGCCTCAGCGAACTCGAAGCGTCGGCGGTGACCGAGGCCGGAAACATTCTCGCGGGCGCGTATATGACGGCGCTCAGCGAGTTCATGGAGATGCTGCTACTCCCGTCACCGCCAACTCTGAGCGTTGGCCCTGCGACTGAGGTGCTGGCGCAAACGGCCTGGGCCACGGGTCACACTGGCGGCTTCGTATTCTGCGTTGAAACAGAGTTCATGATCGACCAGACCGATGGTTCGCTCCCAGGTTACTTTCTCTTATTGCCCGACGCATCATCGCTCGGTGCAATGCTCGCGGCTGTCAGAGTCGCCTGAAGTGATCGAGCTGTCTTTCCGTAGTCATGACTGACGAACCCGGCGAATACGACGATTTTCTGACGGACCTTCAGTCCGTCGTTGCGCAGCGCGTGGAGGAGTTGCGCGCTCGCCAGAGCGCGCAGACGCCACCCGCGTTCAACGATGAGGAAAAGGTCGTGCGCGACTGGCCCGAGCTCGCGGGCCGGATTATTGAGGAGTTCCGCTGATGGCTATTCGCGGAAGTCTCACCGAGGCAAGCCTCCCTGATGTCCTGCAGCTGCTGGCGATGGGTAAGAAGACCGGATGTCTGGGTCTGACCTACGCCAACAATTTCGGCTACATCTATTTCACTGAAGGCGCAATTTCACATGCGTCGATCGTGAACCGCGGACTCGGCACAGAGGAAGCGGTTTACCTGCTGTTCACATGGACCCAGGGCACCTTCAACTTCGAGCCAGGCGCCACGCCTGACGAAGAAGTAGCGCTTCATTGCATCGACCCGCAGTCGCTCCTGCTGGAGGGTGCACGGCGAGTAGACGAATGGGCATTGATAGCGAAGAAGATCCCGACCTTCGACATCGTCTACGCGATGGACCGGCACAAGATGATGGAGATCGATCGCGGTCTCACCGCAGAGGAAGAAAGGCTCGTGCCGCTTATCGACGGCCAGCGGGATGTGAGTGCGATCATCGCGGAATCGCGGCTTGGTGAGTTCGTTACGGCGAAGACGCTCTACGGTTTGTTGACAACCGGATACGTAATTCGCATCGGTGTAAGTTCACGGTCGCGGGCGCCAGCCCGAGCGGACGACAAGGCCACAGAGCACCGCAACCTTGGAGTGGCGTTTTACAAGACGGGAATGTACGAGGAAGCACAGCGCGAGTTTCGTCGCGTCGATACCCTGCGCGAGAACGACCCGGAAGCGTGCTTCTATCTGGGACTGGTGGCGCTACGACAACAGCAGTGGGCAGCCGCGGCCCACGCATTCGAGCGGTACGTGAGTCAGCAACACTCCTCACGACCCGCCGTGTTTGTGAACCTCGCCTACGCGTATGAGCAGCTGGGTGAACTCGAACGCGCTCGAATGGCAATGGCAGACGCGCTCTCGCATGGTGGTCGTGGCGACCCGCTGGTACAGACAAATGCCGCCGCGATGGCTGTCGCTGCGCATGATTACGAAACCGCAGACGCGGCACTTGCATCTGCCAGAACTCTATGGGGAACTCGTCGCCCTCCACCAGCCTGGTTTCACTACGCGGGATTGGCGGCAGCCATGGTGAACGACCTCGACCGTGCTATTGCGCTGCTCGGTGAAGCCGTGCAGGTGTATCCTGGCTACGCCGTCCTCTGGAATAATCTCGCGGTTGCCTACGAAGCCCGCGGAGACTTTGACGAGGCTCTCCGAACTGTTGAGCGTGGACTGATCGAGGACGCAACGCTTCCTCAGTTGCATCGAAATTTCGCCGACTCTCTGCAACGAGACGGACGATTCGACGAAGCGCGCGAAGCATATCGACGCGCACACTCGCTGGATGCGCTATGAGTGAGGCAACCACGCGGAGCGTCCTCGTCGTGGACGACAGTGCATTCATGCGCAAGCTGATTGCAGAGATGATCGATGCCCACCCAGCGTTTCGGGTCATCGGAATCGCGCGCGATGGTGTCGATGCGCTCACGCAGCTGCGCAAGCTCGATCCGGAGATTGTCACGCTCGACCTTGAAATGCCGAAGCTCGATGGCCTCGACGTGCTTCAGCAGATCATGGCTGAGCGGCCTCGACCGGTCATCGTACTCAGCGCTGGTGGAGCGCAATACGGCGATGCGACACTTCGCGCACTCGAACTCGGCGCGGTCGATTTCGTGCGCAAACCGTCAGGGCCCGTAAGTCTCGATCTTCCCCTCATCAGAGATCGACTGCTCGCTGCACTTGAAGCGGCCTCACGCGCGACGCTTGCGCCGCCGCCCGTGACCAGACCAAAGCTTTCAGCACCGGCCGCGCCAACGTTGCGCGAAGTTCCTCGATTCGCGAATTACGTGGTAGTCATCGCGTCGTCGACCGGTGGGCCCCGCGCACTAGCTGAAATTGTGCCCAGGCTACCCGCGGCGCTCAACGCTGCGGTCGTGATTGCCCAGCACCTGCCGGGCGAATTCACACCTGCACTGGCGGAGCGCCTGTCGCGCGCGAGCGACATCGTCGTACGCGAGGCCGATGATCGGATGCCTCTCTGTACCGGAACAGTTTATATCGCGCGGGGCGGTGTAAATACCACTGTAACAGGGCTGGCAGGCTCTGCGGTGCTGCGCCAGTCAGAGCCTGCGCAGCGCTTCGGAGCCACCCCCAGCGCCGATGTCTTATTTGAGTCGGCTGCCCAGGTGTTCGGCGCGGAGTGTACTGCCGTCGTTCTCACAGGAATGGGTCGCGACGGCTCGGTTGGTCTGCGCAGGATCCGGGCTGCTCGCGGCCACGCGATTGTTCAGGATGAGCTGTCGTCCGCTATATATGGAATGCCGCGTTCGGCGCTGGCGGAAGCTGGTGCGGATGAGGTAGTGTCGCTCTCGAATATGGCGAGCGCGATAACCGGCATGGTCCCGAAGGAGCGACTTGAATGGCTGACAGCGTAAGCGAGCTGCGAACGACGTTCGAGCGGTTGAAACAGGAGATCGAATCGCGACAGATGCGCGACGATCCTGCGCTCAAGGCGTCGCTCATGGACGTGTATCGTTCCGTCGACGGCTCCCTCGGTCAGCTGACCCGGCTGAAGGACGACATTCGCGACCTCGTGGAAAAGTGGAAGGCTCGTCGCAACTCGTCGCCAGCAATGGCACCGCAGTTCGCCGGCGCCAGACCGGTCGTGCACGAGGATCACATCGGCGCGTCCACTTTCCTCGAGCGCGGTTGGTCCAAGATCTCGCTCGGTGATTACGAGGGGGCCGAAGAAGCTCTCGGACGTGCGCTTGAACTCGCTCCGAACAGTACTGAGGGACAGTCGCTCCTCGGCTGGGCCCAGATGCTACAGGACAAGCTTGACGCCGCGTTGATGAATTTTCAGTACGTCCTCGGTCGTGAGCCTGCCAACGCTCTCGCGCGCATCAACGTTGGTTATATCTGCCTCAAGAAGGGGATCTTCGGTGAGGCAATCGAACACCTCTCCAAAGCCCTCCGGCAGGATGAAGACGCCCGGGCCAAGCTGTACGCGAATTTCTATCTTGGCCTCGTCTATACCGAGCGCGAGATGTACGAAGACGCGCAGATTTTCTTCGAGCGATCAATCACTCTGGGGCCGAATCTGGTGGAAGCGTATTTCGAGCTCGGCCACGCGCTCTGGCTCGCCGGCGAGCGTTCCCGTGCGGTCGCGGTCTGGAAACGCGGCGCCGGCGTCAACAAGTTCAATCCGTGGAGCGTGAAGTGCGCAGAGATGGCCGCCACCGCGGACCGGGGTGAGACGCCGCGAAGGGCATGGTTGTCGCGCGGGGAATAGCCCCGATCATCGCGGAGACGGCGTAATCAGCTTCCGCGCCGGAGAACAGTCTGTCTGCCTCATCAGGGCTTCCACGGCTCAGCTTCAATTAACAACAGATTAAGGTAGGCCTCTTTCCTTGACACTTGGCTCCCGGCGGCCATACACTTCGCGTCTATGCCGACACAGCAAGGAAGTTTGCCGAACGATCTCGCCTCCTCTGGCTCCAGACGCTGGCTCTGGTGGGGGCTTGCCGCACTGACCCTCGTGGTCGGATATGCGGACCTGTGGCGCGGTGGAGAGACTCTTGCCCCCGTCCTTCTCGTGATAGCGTACTGTGTGCTGGTACCGGTGGCAATCTTGAAACGCTGACGTCCAGACCCACGTCCAGCCCGTTCGGCGCAATTTCTGCATTCGGGCGAGTAGCTCAGCTGGTTAGAGCGCCTGCCTTACACGCAGGATGTCGGGGGTTCGAATCCCTCCTCGCCCATCATTGTAGTCCGGGGCTATCGCGAACCCGGTCTCAAATTCGGTGTACAAACGTTTACACTTTTGGAGGAGTCTCAGTTGAACGCTCGTAAATCTCTGGTGTTTGTAGCTCTTGCTTTCGCCGGCCTCACGCCGGCGCATGCACAGGACTCCAAAGGGCGCATTACCGTCATGACCTTCAAGAGCTCCGAGAAGGGTCTGGGGGCTAAGGCGGCCGAGGAGCTTCGCGACAAGATCAAGGACAAGTTCAATGCGAAAGATCTCTACGTCCTACCATCGAAGGACGTGGCCAACACGCTTGTCCAGTCTGGCTTCTCCGCGAGTGAACCGCTGGCTCCGAACGATGAAAAGGCGCTGGCCAACCTACTCCGGGCAGACGAATTCGTCACCGGATCGGTCGCCAAGGCCGCTACGGGCGAGTACACAGTGGCCGCTCGTCTGGTACTGGCGAGAGATATCACCCTTTCACAAGCGTTGCCGCCCGCGACGAACAAGGACATAGGCGACGCGATGGACGCCGTCTCCAGGTCGGTTCGCGAAGCACTTAAGCAGATGGACGGCGAGAAGGAGTGCTATGCCAAGGCGCGCGCGGGTGATGTTGCAGGCGCCATTGCAGCTGCGCAGAAGGGCATCGCCGCCTATCCACAGGCGACTATCGCGCGTCTCTGTGCCGCGAACGTGCATTATGCCGCATTAAAGAACGCCACCAGTCACGCAGATTCGGTGACCACGGCCAATTCCGTTCTGGCGATCACCCGCGTCATTGCTCAGCAGGATCCCAAGAGCGTTGCCGCGCTCACTTTCAATGCAGAGCTGTACAAGGTCATTGGCGACAGCGCTCAGTCTCGCTCGACATTGCTTGCGTTGATTCGCGCTGACCCGAATAACGACAAACTGATCACTCAGGTTATCAACGAACTCGCAGGCTCCGGGCATGCGTCGGACGCGATTCCGCTGGTCAAGGAGCTCCTCGACCGTTCACCAGGCGATCCACAGCTGCTTCGTACTGCCTTCCTCGTGTATCTCGCAGCTGGCGACTGGCAGGCCGCCGTCACAGCAGGACCGGAATTGATTCGCGCCGATACAGCCGCGGCCGACTCGACATACTTCTCTCGTATGGCTGCGGCCTACATGAGCATGAATCAGGCGAGCGATTCTGCCCAGGCCATCACTGTGCTGCAGACCGGAGTGCAGAAGTATCCGAACGATGCAGACATGCTCCTCTCTCTCTCATCCGCGCTTCGAAAGGCCAACCGCATACCTGAGTCGCTCGATGTTCTCAAGCGTGCGATCGCTGTGAATCCCAACAATCCGCAAGCGCTCCTGGTGCTTGCTGACAGCTACGCAAAGGCGAATCAGCCGGACAGCGTAGAGGTCCTTCTCCAGCGTGCAGCCGCGCTACCGGGTGCTGACAAGCAGACGCTTGCTCAGTACGCACTTGGTCAGGGCAGTAACATGTACAAGGCCGCAAACGCATCCAAGGACCGTGCAGCTTTTCAGGCAGCAATCAAGATGCTCCAGCTTTCAGATAGCATCGTGCCATCGGTAGATGCCAAGTTTTTCATGGGTCTGGCTGCGTTCTCGGTTGCGCAGAGTTCCTACAACGAGGCGAACACTGCCAAGAGTTGTGAACTTGCGACAACAGCCGGCGCTGCACTTGCTCTGGCGCAGACGGGCATTCAGGCCGGCATGACGAGCGACGCCTACAAGGCCGGCGCTGCACAGTATCTGCCGGTGATCAGTCAGTTCCTTCCAGCCTCTGCGGCGCAGGTCAAGAAGTTCTGCAAATAGGTTCTGAGGCTGGTTTTATCCGTTAGTTTTCAATCAGCCGCCCCGGTTCGCGCCGGGGCGGTTTTTTGTATATTGGCTCTGCCTACTCGCTGTCCCCGCAGTCCTCGCCGCATCCCCGATTAACAATCGTGTCTCGACTAACTGAACGATCGTTCGAAAGTGGTTACCACGCGCCCGTTATGGTCGCCCAGGTGATCGCTGCGCTCGATGGCGCCAGTTCCGTGCTGGACTGCACGCTCGGCGGCGGCGGACACAGTCAGGCGCTCCTGGAAGACGGCGCCTCGGTGGTCGCGATTGACCGTGACGCCGGCGCGATCGCGGAAGCGTCGGAGCGATTGCAATCGTATGTGGAGTCGGGTCGATTCCGAGCGGTACTGGGCGATTTCACCAGGATCGACGATCTGGCTGCAATCCGCGATGTCAGCTTCGCGGGAGTGCTCGCAGACCTCGGCGTTTCTTCAGCGCAGATTGATCGGGATGAGCGGGGTTTTTCATTCAGACCTGGCGTTGCGCTGGACATGAGAATGTCTGGCGAGACCGGAGACAGCGCTGCAGACGTTCTGAACACAGCGTCCATGGAAGAACTCGCCGCAATCTTCCGCGACTTCGGCGACGAGCCGCGTGCGCGCAAGCTTGCTCGCGAGGTCGTTCGACGTCGGTCGACGCGAGAGTTTGTGACCGCGGACGATTTCGTCGGCGCGATTCGGGGAACCTTCGGAGCCTCCGCAGGTGCACCGGAATTCGCTCGCCTGTTCCAGGCTGTTCGTATTGCAGTGAACGACGAGTTGGCTGGATTGGAGCGTGCGCTTCCGCAACTGCGCGACATGCTGGAGCCGGGCGGCTGCATGGTGATCATAGCCTACCATTCGGGCGAAGACCGGATAGTGAAGCACGCCATGCGAACGTGGAGTACTGAGTGCACGTGTCCCCCGCGCCAGCCTATCTGCACCTGCGGCGGCATCGCGCTCGGAGCCTTGGTCTCGCGCAAGTCGATTCAGGCTGACGCTGACGAGGTCGCGCGCAATCCGAGAGCGCGGAGCGCGCGACTGCGTGCATGGAGGAAGGCCGCGTGACCAGACGAACGGCGACGAAACGACGGACCAGGCAGCGTCGCGGGCGTTGGATCATCGCGACGTTACTCATCGGCTTCGTGGTCGTCGCTTCGGCTGTGATCTGGCGACGCAGTTATGGAATTACGCAGGCCCGCGAAATCAACCGGCTCGATCGACGCATGGTGCAACTCGAGGCGGAACGTGGCCGTCTCGCGGCGCTCATACGCGACGAATCAAGTCTCACGCAACTCGGACCTGTAGTTCAACAACTTGGCATGCGCGTACCGGACGACGCGCACGTGCGCAACCTGCGTCGATAGGATGCCGCTGAAGGCACCCACTCGCCTGGCAATTGTATCGGGCTCGCTGATGTTATTTGCCGTGGCCCTGATCGCGAAATCGGGGTACGAGCAGCTGTTCCGGTACAAGTACTGGAATGCGATCGGCATAAGACAGCACTTCGCATCGTCCGACCTTCCGGCACCTCGCGGCGACATCATGGACGCGGGCGGTAACACCCTCGTTGAGAGTCGAGAGATGGTGCGGATCAGCGTCGCGCCTGGTCAGGTGAGGGACAGAGCCACACTCGCGCGGGATCTCCGCAACGCGGGAATAGTTGCGCGCTTCGTTTCGATGGCGGTGGACACCGGAAGAAAGTGGGTGGATATCCCGGGTGTCCATCTTCCGACCGATGTGGCGCCGCTCATTGCGCTGCGCGGTGTTTATTCCAAGCCAGTCATGGACCGGGTCTTTGCAACCTCCGGCGGAATTCGGCGAATTGTTGGACGCGTTGCGCCGAACGGCAGTGCGCTCGACGGCATAGAGCTTTCGCTGGATTCTCTCCTGCGTGGCGACACGGCAACAGTACGGGTAGCGCGTGACAAGAGCGGGCGAGCGATGGATGCTCCCGTTGGTTCGGCTGATCCCGTTCCCGGCGACGCGGTTTACCTGACGATCAATCGGGAGCTTCAGGAAATCTGTGATCGCGCGCTCGCAGTGGCCGTCGACAGTCTGCACGCGGATGGCGGCGACATCGTAGTTATGAATCCCGAGAACGGTGACGTTCTTGCCATCGCCAGCAACCGGTCGGATCCCGCAGCAGTTGCAAATACGGCAGTTACGGAACCGTATGAGCCGGGATCGACGATGAAGCCCTTCGTGGCCGCCCGCCTGCTCGGACTCGGTCGCGCGACGGCCGATGCAACGGTCGACACTCATGGCGGCCACCTCATCATGAAGGGACGGAGTCGACCGATCACGGACGCCGATGAGCACGCGTCAGTGCTTTCACTGACAGATGTCATCAAGCACTCCAGCAACGTCGGCATAGTTTTGTTCGCTGAACGACTTTCCGTTCGCGAAAAGTACGAGATGCTGCGTGACATGGGTTTTGGATCACCCACCGGGATTGCGCTACCGGCCGAATCGCCGGGTATTGTGCGCGATCCTGCACGCTGGACGTCATCATCGGCTGCGTCTGTAGTCATGGGCTACGAGGTCTCGGTTACTCCGCTGCAAATGGCGACGGCATACAGTGCGATCGCGAATGGCGGTGAATTACTCGAGCCCCACATTGTGAAGGAAATTCGGGCACCAGACGGTACCATCCGCTACGATGCGCAACGGACTGTTGTTCGCCGGGTGATGACGCCGGAGGTTGCAGCCAGGGTTCGCGTCATGCTTCGCGACGTCGTAGCCGGCGGAACATCGACGAAAGCTGATCTGGCAACGCTGGACGTGGCTGGGAAGAGCGGAACTGCGCTCCGAAACGCGAACGGCCACTATATCGCCGGCTCCTACAATGCATCGTTCGTCGGCCTCTTTCCGGACGACAAGCCACAATTCGTAATTCTTGTGAAGCTGGACAATCCACAAATGGGCTATTACGGCGGAGTGGTTGCGGGAAGTGTGACAAATGTTGTATTGCGCGCCGCGCTCGCGGCACGAGATGCGGCGTTGAATAGAGGAGAGCTGGCGTCCTCGATACACGCGCCGCGCCCGGATACAACACCGGCAGGCCGCGCTGCGGAACGGAGCCGTGCAGCATCGGAGCGCCGCCTCGACAGCGCCGCGATCGCCGATTCGCTGCACGACGCTGGACGCGTCGCACCGCCCGAACCAGATACTTCGGTCGGCGCGTATTATGTGGTCAAGCTACCCGCGGTGAACAAGCCGGTGCCGCCGGCCACGTCACCGCGCACAGTTCCGGATGTCTCCGGACTCCCGCTTCGCGGTGCAGTGCGGATATTGCATTCAGCTGGTTTCCGTGTCGAGCTGATGCCGAGTTCTCCGGGGGTAACAACTCCAGCCGCAGGCACTTTACTGGAACCGGGGCGTGTCGTGAAACTGGGGGTTCCGAAATGAGTGGCGCAACGCACGATCCGATCGTCGCGGCGAAGCGAATAGAAATCGCGCGCGCGGCCGCCGCCCAGTACGGCTATCCGGCGCTCTCGCTGCGCACCATCGCGGTCACCGGCACCAATGGCAAGACCACCACAGTCAATATTCTGCGTGCGTTGCTGGATCTGCCGGCTGCGCCAGCAGCCTCCATTGGCACGCTCGGCGTTCTCGTTGGAATGGAGGGACGTCCGATTCCAGGCGGGCTGGGTCTCACGACACCTGGCCCGGACGAATTGCAGCGCGTGTTGCGGGAACTCGTTGCTGCCGGAGTTCAGTCCGTCGCGATGGAAGTCTCGTCGCACGCGCTGGATCAGCACAGGATCCATGGTATCACGTTTGACGCCGCCGTCTTCACGAACTTCACACGTGATCATCTCGACTACCACGGCACGATGGAGGAGTACTTCGCTGCCAAGGCCAGGCTGGTTGGCTACCTGAAAGGATCCGGTGCCGCCGTGGTCAATGCTGATCAACCCGAGTGGCAGTCGCTGCCGATCGCTCCGCGGTTGCTCACCTACGGCATCAACGGCGGAGATGTTCGTGCTGAGGACATCGTCTTCGATGCCACAGGAAGTAGCTGGACATTGCGATCAGGGGACGACTTCGCGCAAGTTCGGCTGCCGCTGGTAGGCGATTTCAACGTGATCAACTCACTTGCCGCCGCTGCTGCAGCGCTGTCCGTTGGAATCCCGCTGCGTGCGCTGGCACATTCGCTTGCGATCATTCCACAGATTCCCGGACGGCTCGAACTCATCGCCCATTCTCCGCCGATCATTCGCGACTACGCTCATACGCCGGACGCGCTGGTCCGAAGTCTCGCTGCGATTCGGCCGTTCGTCAGTGGTAAAATCATACTCGTGTTTGGAGCGGGCGGGGACCGCGATCCTGGCAAGCGACCGCTCATGGGGGCTGCCGCAGAGGCTGGAGCCGATCGCGTCATCGTCACGACTGATAACCCACGCACCGAAGACCCGGAAGCTATCATTGACGAGATAGAGCGGGGAATGCAGTCACCACACGAGCGACTGAGTGATCGTCGCAAGGCGATCGCACGTGCGATCGAAATCGCGTCGCCCGGCGACACAATTCTCCTCGCCGGGAAGGGGCACGAGACTTATCAGGTGGTCGGCACGGAAAAGCGGCCATTCGACGAGCGCCAGGTTGTTGCGGAGTTGCTGGGGATTGAGAGTTGAGCGATAGTTTCTGGGATCTCGATCATGTGGCTCACGCGCTCGAAGGCTGCATGGTTGACACGGCGCCGCGAGGTGACCGTCTGCTGGGCAACGTCTCTACTGACACCCGTTCGATCCGGGCCGGTGACATTTTCGTCGCGCTGATCGGCGACCGGTTTGACGGCCATGGTTTCATTGCCGCAGCGGTCGAAGCCGGAGCACGTGCGGTTGTGGTCAGTCGCGACATCGAGCTTCCCAATGACGATGTCGCGATTTTCAAGGTTCAGGACACGCTCGTTGCGCTCGGCTCGCTGGCCAGATTCCGTCGTGTGGTGTGGGGCGGTACGCTTATAGCAATTGCCGGAAGCAATGGAAAGACGAGCACGAAAGAATTGCTCCGGGCCGCGCTTGAATCACGCCTGCGCGTCCACGCTACGACCGGAAATCTGAACAATCGCATCGGTGTTCCGCTCACCCTGTTGTCACTCCCCGCAGATGCGGATGTCGCGGTAGTCGAACTCGGCACCAGCATCCCGGGTGAGATTGCCACCCTGCGCGATATCGCACGGCCGGATATTGCAATCATTACGTCAATCGCGGAGGAGCACCTCGAGGGATTTGGGGACATCGCTGGAGTGCTTCGAGAGGAATCATCCGTCTTTCACGGAGTAGCAATCGGCATCGTCCCGTCCGATGACGCCAGGCTCACAACCGTTGCGTCACCTGCCCGGTTGGTCCGGGCTGGTCTGGAAGACGGTGACGTTCACGCGAGCGCGTGGAAGCTCGACACCGACGGGACCGGCATCGCGATCGTCGATGACATGCTCATCCGCTCGCCTCTGCGCGGTGTACATAATCTGCGCAACCTCATGCTCGCTCTCGCGGCCGCCCGTGAAGTCGGCGTCGACGCACGCGATGCGGCGCGAGGAATCGCGAAGCTGACGCCCCCGCCGATGCGCGCCAACTGGCAGCGAATCGGCAACGCGCTGGTCATCAACGACGCATACAACTCCAACCCGGGCTCGGCCATTGCGGGGATCGAAATGCTCGCCTCCGCTCCTGGACAGCAGAAGGTAGCAGTGCTCGGCTCCATGCTTGAACTCGGCGTGAACTCCGATCGGTGCCACGACGATGTTGCCCGCGCTGCGCTGGCGTCGCCAGCAAATGTCATTGCGGCTGTCGGAGACTTTGTCCCCGCGTTTCAACGCATTGCGCCCACAGACAGCCGCCTTGTCACCGCATCCGACATCGAATCGCTATGGGCCGCGCTTGAGCCGCGGCTTGAGCGCGACGCAACGATATTGCTAAAAGCATCGCGCGGTGCCAAACTCGAACGAATCCTTCCACTCATAACCAGCTGGGCGACCCGAGATTGCTGAATTTTCTGCTCGTTCCGTTCGCAAAACACCTCGGCTTCCTGCGATTGTTCGGCTACATCAGCTTCCGCGCCGCGGGTGCTGCAGTCACCGCACTACTGCTCACGTTTCTCGTCGGCCCGATCATAATTCGAGCACTCCGCCGGAACAGAGTGGCACAGGTCGTTCGTGAAGGTACTCCTGCCAGTCACGCTTCCAAATCCCATACGCCCACGATGGGCGGACTTATCATCATCACAGCAACGATCATCCCAACTCTGCTGTGGGCTCGTCTCAGTAATCGCTACGTCTGGGTCTGCATGATTGTCATGCTGTGGATGGGAGGTATCGGATTTCTCGACGACTTCCTCAAGCTGCGCCAGAAGGCGCGCCACGAAGAGAATCATGGTCTGATCGAGCGATACAAACTGGCCGGACAGATTGCATTGGGGCTGGCTCTCGGCATCTTCGTGTGGCAGTTCCCGCTCTCCGCGCTTCCCGGTGCGTCGACCACGCTGCCGTTCTACAAGTATCTGCTGATCGTTCCACTGTCACCAGCATTCGCGTGGCTGTACGTCCTCTTTGTCACGTTTGTCATGGCTGGAAGCAGCAACGCCGTCAATATGACGGACGGTCTTGATGGACTGGCTGCTGGACTCGTAGCGATAGCCGCCCTGACGTTCGCCGGATTCGCGTATGTGATCGGTCGCGTTGATCTGAGTCGTTTCCTCGGCTTGTTCTACATGGTCGGCGCAGGTGAACTCACAATCTTCTGCGCATCGGTTATGGGGGCGTGTATCGGCTTTCTCTGGTTCAACACCTACCCAGCCGAGATATTCATGGGCGACACAGGATCGCTGGCACTCGGCGGAGCACTGGGCGCGATCGCTGTCATGCTCAAGGCTGAGTTCCTGCTTTTATTCGTTGGAGGATTGTTCGTCGCCGAAATGGTCTCGGTCATCATACAACGATATGTGTTCAAGTATCGCAAACGACGCTATGGGATCGACTACGCGCGATCGCATCGGGTGTTCTTGCGAGCTCCGCTGCACCATCACTTCGAGATGAAAGGATGGACGGAGTCGCAGGTCGTCGTCCGATTCTGGATTATCGGAATCCTCTGCGCGTTCCTGGCCTTCAGCACGCTCAAGCTCAGATGAGTCGAATGGCTACGCGCGACTTACCCCCGATCCCGCCAGGTGAGATGGCCGTCATCGGCTTGGGACGCAGCGGCGTAGCCGCGTCGGAGCTGCTGCTGTCACGCGGACGGGCGGTGTATGCATGCGACGACAGTTCCTCCGCCGGCGTAGGGCAGGCGGCCGAGCAACTGGCAGCGCGAGGCGCCGCTGTACAGGTTGGAGGCCACGATGCCATTCGCATCGGGCGCGCCGCCACGGTCGTTGTCAGTCCCGGCGTTCCTCCAGATGCCGCCCCAATCCTTGCCGCGCGAAATGCGACGCGTCAGATAGTCAGCGAGATCGAGATAGCGCTTCGGTATGCACCTGATCTGCAATACATCGCGGTCACTGGAACGAATGGCAAGACCACGACTACCGCGCTTATCGGCCACCTGCTTCGAGCGCTTGGTGTGAACGCGCCGGACGCGGGGAACATCGGCACACCACTTTCAGCGGTTGTCAACGCGCCCGTTCTTCCGGAATGGGTATCGCTTGAGTTGTCGTCGTTCCAGCTCCACGATACACCGGGAATCGAGCCGAATGTTGGAGTGCTCACCAACCTCAGTGCCGACCACCTCGATCGTTACGCAACTGTCGAGGAGTATTTCGGAGACAAGGCGCTCATGTTTCGGAACGCCACGACGGAGTCGCGCTGGGTACTCAACGCCGATGACCCTGAGTCGTTGCGAATGGTCGACGGCATTGCTGGCATTCAGCATCACTTCAGTCTCACCGGGCCAGCCGATGCGTGGTACAACCGCGACGCCGACTGTCTGACTGTAACTGGAGAATTGCTGCTGCCGAGAAAGGAACTCGCGTTGCTCGGCGACCACAACGTCGCCAACGCGCTCGCTGCGACCCTGGCCGTGATCGATGCGAGTGAGGCGTTCCGTAGCGCAGAATCGCGTAGCAGGATCGCCGACGCACTTCGCAGCTTTCGCGCGATGCCGAATAGGCTCGAGATCGTCGGCGAGTGGAACGGGATCGAATGGATCAACGACTCGAAGGCGACGAACGTCGCATCGACGCTCGTCGCCGTTCAGGGAATGACGCGGCCCACGGTACTTCTACTTGGCGGACGTCATAAGGGAGAACCGTACACCGCACTCGCAAGGCCGATACAGTCTCACGTCAAACATATCATTGCGTTTGGAGAGGCTGGATCGATCGTCGAGCACGACCTGACTGGTGTCGCCCCCCTTACTCGAATCAACGGCTCGTTCGAAGACGTCATCGCAACGGCACGCAAATTGGCGGATGTCGGTGACGCAATACTTCTCTCGCCTGCATGTTCGAGCTACGACATGTTCAACAACTATGTCGAGCGCGGAAAACGGTTCCGGGCACTTGCCGAGAGCAGGGATGGCTGACGCTGTAGCAAATACCCGGTATCGTTGGCACATGCGGTGGGAAGCGCGCCTTCTCACCATGCTGACGCTGGTCTTCCTCGCCGTTGGGCTGGTGACCGTGTACGGAGCGAGCATGATCGTGGCCCAGCAACAGGGGCATAACGGTGCGTACTTCGCCCTTCGGCAACTCAGTGGGATTATTGCGGGAATCGCCATCTTCGCGGTAGCCGCCAAGGTCGATGCCGAAAAGTGGTATGACTGGGCGTGGCCGATAATGATCGCCTCACTCGTTCTTCTGGCACTCGTGGTGATGCCGTTCACCGCGCGCTGGGCGCCGCGCGTTCACGGTGCACGGCGATACCTCTTCGGGGCCAGCATCCAGCCATCGGAATTCGCAAAGCTCGCGGTAATCGTCTGGACGTCGATGCTCGTGGTGAAGAAGGGTGCGGTGATGCGTCACCTCAGGAAGGGCTTGCTGCCATTCCTGATCATCATCGGCTTGCTGGACATTCTCGTTTACGTCGAGCCGGACCTGTCATCCGCGATGTTCTACACGCTGATCATGGGGATCATCCTGTTCGCGGCTGGGGTCCGGATTGGACACTTCGTTGCGCTCGTGATAATCGCCATACCCGTGCTGTATTCGAGAGCCGAGAAGCTTCAGTATGTGATGCTGCGGATGACATCGTTTTTCAATCCGGGGAGCGCTCCCCACGTGGACTACCAGGCGCGGCAAGCGCTGATCGCGATAGGTTCGGGTGGGTTGTTCGGCGTCGGGATCGGTCAGGGCCGCCAGCAGTACGGCTTTCTCCCGTTCGCTTATGACGATTTCATCGCGGCGATAATAGGTGAAGAGGTCGGCTTCGTCGGCTTGACCCTGCTCGTCCTCGCGTTCGTCGCGTACGGCTACCTCGGATTTCGAATCGCCAAGTCTGCACGCAGCAAGTTCCAACAGTTGGTGGCGGTTGGAATTGTCACGACAGTCGTCATCAGCGCGTTCCTGCATATAGGCGTAACAATTGGGCTGCTCCCAAACACTGGGCTGACACTGCCATTCATCTCGTACGGTCGTTCCAACATGCTGCTGACACTGCTTCTTACTGGTATCCTCGTGAACATTGGGAGCGAGCGAGAACGAGTCATGGGCGAGGGCGCGACCAATCCGCTTATGGGGGTGGAAGCGTGAACGTTCTTTTTGCCGGCGGTGGAACTGGCGGACATCTGTACCCAGCTATGGCCATCGCTCGTGCGATGGTCGCTGCTGATCCACGGGTGAAACCTTTCTTCATTGGTGGAGAGCGCGGAATCGAGGCGGATATCCTTCCGCACTCCGAGTTCCCTTTTGCGCTCTTCAACCTCCACCCGCTGTACCGCTCGCAGCCGTGGCTCAATTACAGGACCCTTGCCGGCGCTTCATCGAGCTGGCGGGGGATCTCCAGGATCGCAACAGAGTTGAAGCCGTGCATGATCGTAGCGACCGGTGGATACGCTGCCGGGATCGCACTCGGCTACGCAGTCTGGAGCGGGATACCTATTGTGATCCAGGAACAGAACAGTTTTCCAGGACTCACTATACGCCGGTTCTCCTCGAGGGCCACCCAGATTCACGTCGGCTTTCCTGAGGCGGCGAAGCGGCTCCGCCTTGGCAAGGCCACGCAGCTGTTTGTATCCGGCAACCCGATCGACCCGCCCTCTTCGCCGGACGAACGCCCGTCTCGGGAGGAAGCGGCAAGGCGGTGGGGCTTCGAAGGGCCGCACGTCCCGACTCTTCTGGTGTTCGGGGGAAGCCAGGGGGCTGAAGCTATCAATTCGGTCGTTTCTCGCTGGGCATCGGGCGGGGGGGCGAAGTCGATGCGGGTAATCTGGTCGACCGGCCGAGCCAATTACGCTCGGTATGCCGGCCTTGGAAGGGAATCGGTCCGAGTCGTCCCGTTTATTTCGCCGATGTCAGAAGCGTACTGCGCGGCGGATCTCGCGATCGCCAGGGCGGGGGCGATGACGACGGCAGAGCTGTCCGCGTGGGGAATCCCGGCGATCCTCGTTCCCCTGCCGACGGCGGCGGCGGATCACCAAGCCGCGAACGCGCGCGCGTTCGCCGCCGCAGGTGCGGCGGTTATGATCCAGCAGAGCGAATTCACGCCAGCCCTCCTCAGTCAGACCGTCGCGCGGCTTTTGAGCGACGATGCCACGCTGGGTGCGATGCGTGAAAAAACGTTGTTCCGAGCTCGACCTAACGCAGCACAAGAGATTGCTACCAAAATACTTAGCATCGACTGCTTCAAGTGATTCCTGATCTATTTTCAGCGTCAGACGACCCCCGATCCGTTCATTTCATCGGCATTTCGGGCGCCGGGATGAGCGGCTTGGCGGAGCTGTTCGCGAGGCGGGGATTGAGGGTCAGTGGATGTGATGCCCATCCCGGAACGGCCGCGGGCGACCTGGCGCATCTGGGGATCGTTGTAGCTGAGGGGCACTCGCCGAGCCACATCGGTAACGCGCGCGGAGTGGTGTACACATCTGCTCTGAGCCCGGACAATCCGGAGCTTGTCGCCGCTCGGGCTGCTGGCATCCCGGTCATCCGTCGTGCTGAAGCGCTGGGAGCGGCAGTCAATGCCGGGGACGTCGTCGGCGTGGCGGGAACTCACGGAAAGACGACGACAACGGTGATGACGACAGGCGCATTGAGGTCAGCTGGGCTTGAGCCGACCGGAATTGCCGGCGGACGGGTCGCTGCCTGGGATGGAAACATGAGCTTTGGATCGGACCGACTTTTTGTGGTCGAAGCCGACGAATATGATCGCTCTTTTCTGGCACTGCGGCCGACCGTGGCAGTCGTCACGAACGTTGAGGCCGATCACCTCGACATCTATACCGATCTTGCCGACATCCGGGATACCTTCTCCCTCTATGTCGCCGGTGCCCGTGCGATCGTGCTGTGCGCGGACGATTCTGGAGCTGATTCGATCTCTTTACCGGCCACCGCCGAGTTAATACGGTACGGCCTGAAAGCTCCGGATGCTCGCCTTTGCGCTACGGCGGTTCGGTCGGTCGATGGAGGCTCCGTCTTCTCCGTGACATATGACGATGATCGCAAGGGTGAGGTGCGGCTGAGGGTTCCCGGCATTCACAACGTGCGAAACGCGCTGGCCGCAATCGGATCGGGTATCGCTCTTGGTATTGAGGTGTCGATGCTCACCCCGGGACTCGAAGCGTTTACGGGTGTGGAGCGCCGTTTTCAGCGGATCGCCGATGTCGGTGGAGTGTCCATCGTGGACGATTACGCCCATCACCCGACGGAGATCGCCGCGACGATCGAGGCGGCGCGCAGTGCGTTTCCAGGCCGGCGATTGATAGTTGCGTTTCAGCCACATCTTTACAGTCGCACCCGGGATTTCGCGGACGCCTTCGGCCGCGCTCTTTCGGGCGCCGACGTGGTGTTCCTGACCGAGCTGTATCCGGCACGCGAGAAGCCGATTCCCGGTGTCAGTTCGGATCTCATAGAAAACACTGTGCGCGCCGCGGGTGGTTTGTTGAACTGGCGCGGCGAACGCGCGGAGCTCGCGACTGCACTGGCTGCCGAGGCGCGGAGTGGTGATGTAGTGATCACTGCAGGTGCCGGCGATATTACTCGAACGGCCCGAGAGCTTTCGGACATTCTGGCGCAAACGACATCAGCATCATGAAGTTTCCGCAGCGGTTGAAAAAACCTGGCTATCGGTACGTGGCTGGAATTCTACTCGCGGCGGCGGTGGTGACTGCTCCACGGTGGGGCCGAGCCGAGCTTCGGAAGCTGGCGTACTTCCACGTCCGCAAGCTGGAGATTCGCGGTGTGAAGTATCTGCAACCAGACGATGTCGTCGCACGGCTCAGGGTCGATACGCTCCGGTCAATCATCGACGATGTGACCCCGTTGGAGACTCGGCTCCGCTCGTTGCCCCAGGTCGCCAACGCGGACATAACTCGTCGTTTTCCAGGAACGCTGATTGTAACGATCCAGGAAAACCTCCCTGTTGCGTTGGTACCGTCCGGTGACGGGCTGCAGCCATACGACTCCTCCGGCCGTGCACTGCCGATCGATCCGAGTCGTGCGACGCTCGATCTTCCTATCCTCACAGCACCGGACCGTGGTGCGCTGCGGCTGATTGGAGAATTGCGTGCGACCGATCCGGCCATGTTCAATCGGATCAGCGAAGTGACTCCAGCGGGTGGCGATCTTGTCTTTACGCTAAATTCTTCCCTACGTGTGCGTGCGTCGGCGGGGGTGTCCCCGCAACGCTTCAGAGATATCTTTCCGGTTGAATCCGACCTCGCCAGCCGCAATGAGCGGGCAGCAGAGCTGGACATCCGTTATCGCGATCAGGTTGTCGCAAGGCTTGAATGAACGTTGAACGAGTAGTCGCCGGGCTCGACATTGGCTCTGCGAAAACCACGGCCATTATTGCCGAAGCAATCGGCGACCGACACCCCACCATCCGGATCCTCGGAGTTGGGCAGGCGCGCACGACTGGTCTCCGGCGTGGGATAGTGTCTGACATCGAGGAAACCACGCGCTCCATCCAGAAGGCGATGCAGGACGCCGAACGAATGGCTGGTACGCGGATAGAGTCTATCTACGCTGGAATCGCCGGCGAACATGTCAACGCCATGACGAGCACTGGCATCGTTGCGGTGAACGGCGAGGAGATATCCCGTGCCGATGTTGATCGCGCGAATGACGTTGCGCGAGCGCAGGCCATTCCCCAGGATCGCGAGCTGCTGCACGCGATCCCGCAGGAGTACACGGTAGATAAGAACGCAGGCGTTCGCGATCCCATCGGGATGATCGGCACCCGGCTCGAGACAGAGATGTACCTCGTGACGATCGGCAGCTCGCCGGCGATGAACCTGCGCAAGAGCGTGGAGCGCGCTGGTTACCGGGTTCGCGATCTGGTTCTCGAGCCGCTGGCCAGCGCGCTCGCGGTTCTGACCGAGGATGAAAAGGAGTTGGGAGTTGCTCTGGTCGAACTCGGCGCTGGAACCACCGACATCGCGATCTTCCACGAAGGCAAGATCAGGCACCTTGCCACGCTCGTATACGGCGGCAACATCGTGACGAACGACATCGTCCACGGCCTTGGCGTTACGCAGGCCGACGCGGAGCGATTGAAGGAACGTTACGGCAGCGCGTATGAGCCAATGGTCGATCCGGAAGATGTTATCCAACTGCCGAGCACTGTTGCACAGGGCGATCGGCAGATTCCGCGGGAGTTGTTGGCGCACATCATCCATCAACGGATGGATGAGATTTTCGACATGGTGCATCGCGAGATTCATGGTGCCGGCTATGGGTCGAGGCTGGCCGGGGGAATTGTACTCACTGGTGGTGGCGCCGCGATGGAAGGCATCACGGAGCTTGCGGCAAGCGTGTTCGGTACAGGAGTTCGGGTAGGCGTACCGGGCGAGCACGTTGGCGGGCTGAGTGATTCAGTCGAGGCGCCTCGCTTCGCGACCGCTGTTGGCCTCGCGCTCTACGGTGCAAATCGTCTCGTCGTCGCTGGTGGTCCTGCCAATTCCAAGCGCAACTTCAATTCGCCGGGTGTGGACAAGCTTGCCAAGCGAATGAAGAACTGGCTCGAGGATTTTTTCTAGGCCGAACGTTCGGCACTGAGCTCACCGGGCCCATCGGAGCCTGTCGCCGGAGTCTCGTCGGCTTCGGCGTATGTTTGCGGTGTAGGTCTGCGCCGCAACGCAAGGTGTGAAGATTTAGCACATAATTCGTGCGCCTCGAATCCCGCAATGTCGCAAAGCTGTCAGCGATTCAATTTGTGTGGATAAACTCCTCTTGAAACGCGATGCGAATTGGATGGCGGTGGATCGCGATTTAGGCATGGTCGCGAGCGCGATTTTGGCGTATATTAGCGCGTCGATCTGAACCTGTCGCCTACCCGCCTAGGAGTGCCTGCCGCGATGATATTTGAGTTTGAGGAGAACACATCGCAGAACGCCCGGATGAAAGTCGTCGGCGTCGGTGGTGGCGGTGGCAACGCGGTAAACAGAATGATCGAAGAGCGCCTCGAAGGCGTTGAGTTTGTTTCGGTCAACACGGACGCGCAGGCCCTCCTCAACTCCAAGTCAGACGTCAAGCTTCAGATAGGCAAGAAGCTCACACGCGGGCTCGGCGCCGGTGCGCGACCTGAAGTTGGTCGCCAGGCAATCGAAGAAAATCGCGACGAAGTCCTGCGCGCCATGACGCACGCCGATCTCGTCTTCGTTACATGCGGCATGGGTGGCGGCACCGGTACGGGTGCCGCACCGGTTGTATGCGAGCTTGCCCGTCAGGCTGGCGCATTGACAGTCGGCATTGTTACCAAGCCGTTCCTGTTCGAAGGACGCAAACGCATGCGTCAGGCCGAACTCGGCATCGCCGAGATGCGCAAGAATGTGGATACGATGATTGTCGTTCCGAACGAGCGCCTGCTCGCCGTTGTTGGAAAGGGAATTCCGTTCCAGGAGGCGCTCAAGAAAGCCGACGAGGTTCTTCTTCATGCAACGCAGGGCATCTCATCGCTGATCTCTGTCACCGGCCTGGTGAACGTCGATTTCGCTGATGTTCGCACAGTCATGCAGAATGGCGGTTCAGCGCTTATGGGCACCGGCGTCGGTCGAGGCGAGAACCGTGCAGTCGAGGCGGCGCAGCAGGCGATTGCCAGTCCGTTGCTCGACAACGTCTCGATCTCGGGTGCAACAGGTGTGCTCGTCAATATCACCGGCGGTGAAGATCTCACCCTCGGCGAGGTGCATCAGATCAACGAGATCGTGCATGAGGCCGTCGGCGAGGAAGCCGAGATCATTTTCGGTGCGGTACATGAGCCCGCCATGCATGGAGAGATTAGAGTTACGGTCATAGCGACCGGTTTTGACCGTGGAGTCGTCGGAGCTACGGCTCAACCCGTTTTTGGAAGCACCGTTCAGCAGCCCCTTAGGGGCGCGCCGGTTATTCCACTTCACTCAACTCGCACAGTCCGCCCAGGTCCAGGAGGTCTGACTCAACGGTCGACCCCAGCGCAAATACCCGAAATTCCAAGGCGCGTGACCCCGTTCAATCCAGGGTCGTCTTCGAATGACGGTCGGGATCAGGAACTCAGCGATATGGAGATCCCGACCTTTATTCGGAGGCAGATGGATTGAAGGAAATAGCTGCGCGTGGTATCACGTATGGGCTGATTGGTCTGATTGCCCTGGCTGCGATTGAGTTCACGCCGCCAGTTTCCTCCGCCGTGGCAGCCTCCGAACCAGTCACTGCGGCGGGTGCCAGTCAGGCAATTCCCGCTGCTGCCGTTGCAACGATGCCTGGCTCAAACGCTCCGGCAGTTCAGTTCACGCCCACCGTCGTTGTCGCGTCGCTTCTCCCAGGCGTCGACACGGTGACTCTGAACGGAACCATACATACGTCGCTGTCTGCCTCGCTGCAGGCAATGGGACAGGGAGAGCTTCCGGCAAGCCAGAGGCGCTCTCTCGCCTGGAACCTCGCCGATATTTTCGAGCATCGCATCGACATGTCGCGCGATCTGGATGAAGGCGACAAGTTCCACGTCCTCGTCGAGCGCCTGCAGAAACCGAACGGTAAGGTAGTCGTTAACAAGATTCTTGGCGCCAAGTTCTCGCTTGGCGATGAAGTGGTCGAAGCGATTCATTTCAAGAGCAAGACTTCCAATAGTGAATGGTTCGATGGACGCGGCAAGTCATTGACTGCGGCGTTCCTGCGCACGCCGGTCAGTTTCCGTCGAATTTCTTCGGTGTTCGGCCGGCGGATGCACCCGATTTTTGGTACGTGGCGCAACCACACCGGAACCGATTACGCCGCACCGATGGGCACGCCAGTTCACGCAATCGGTGACGGAGTAATCGTTACCGCTGGCAAGGTCGGTGGCTACGGCAACATGATCGACATCAGGCATTCCAACGGAATGGTGAGCCGCTACGGACACATGAGCCGATTCGCGCGTGGTATTCATTCTGGAACACACGTCACGATGGGTGAGACAATCGGCTACGTAGGAATGACCGGTTGGGCTACCGGGCCGCATCTCCATTTTGAAATTCGTGAGCATGGTGTTGCCCATGACCCGAAGGTCGCGTTGCGTAACCAGAGCGGCGAGCCGGTTGCCGCCTCTGAGGCGGCGCTGTTCAACGAGATCAAAAACCACACACTCGAAGTGATGGCTGCATCGAGCCCCCTGCCAACGGCTGGTAAACAGGTGGCGATGCGCTAACCGCGCGGAAGTGCGGTCAGCATCGCCGCACAGGGACTTCGATTTCAGTTCAGGATTCCCGCGAAAGCGGGAATCTTTTTATTTGCAGAGCGGTATGGAGCACTCGCTCACAGCATCGTCAGACGATGATCACGACTGAGTCCGCCCCGCAGTGGCTGCAGTCAGTCGCTCCCGGTCGCAGCGTTTTCCCACAGGCGGTGCAACGCCGAACGCCGTCAGGTTGAGCGGGATAGCGCTTTTTCCTTCTGCGGCGCTTGATCGCTTCAACCGTGATCAGAAGCGCTATCGCGGCGAAGACTGCGATTGCGATGGCAATGTACATGGGGGGCATGCTGAACATGAGCCAATCTGATTGGAAGGATCGTACCAGCGGGAACGGGCCGATGTTCCACCGCTACGTGCAGGGTAAATTACTGGCATCGGCGCCCGTGTGACGATTCGGCGTCGAGTCGCTTCCGTACCAATCTGACCCTACCAGCTGGCGCGCGTGGCGCGCCGAGCCTACTCCACAAGATGGCATTTCTCTCCAGGAAACAAGGCGACGTCCCCAAACGTTCGCTGTGGCAAAGGATCAAGGACGTCGCGCTGACCGACGTTACCGTCATCGCGCGCGGGGGTGTCAATCAGGGATCCCTGGAACAGGTTGAAGAAATCCTGCTGGAGTCCGATTTCGGTGTACCGGTGACTCTGAGGCTGGTGGATGAAATCTCCCGGCAGGCCGCGCGTGGCCAGATCAAGTCGAGCGATGAATTCAAGACAGCGCTGAGCGCGGGGGTGGAAAGCGCGCTGCTGGCAGGAAATGCGAACACAGCTCTGGTTGCAATTGCCACCAAACCGCTTGTCATGCTCATCGTCGGAGTGAATGGAGCGGGAAAGACGACGTTCATAGGCAAGATTGCAAGTCTATTGCGTGGGGACGGCAAGAGCGTCCTCGTTGGCGCGGCTGACACGTTTCGCGCCGGTGCGATCGACCAGCTGAGGGTTTGGGCGGAGCGGACGGGCGCGGAGTTTGTCGGCGCACCACCTGGGACCGATCCGGCATCCGTCGCATTCGAAGCTGTCAATGCGGGGATCGAGCGCGGTGTGGACGTGGTGATCGTTGACACTGCCGGCCGGTTGCACACCAGTGGCAGCCTGATGGAAGAATTGAGAAAGATCAATCGTGTAATTGGAAAGCGACTCCCCGGAGCGCCGCACGAAACTCTTCTCGTTCTGGACGGGACGATCGGACAGAACGCAGTGAGTCAGGCTCGCACATTCGCCGAGGCCGTGCCGCTTACCGGACTTGTCATTACCAAACTGGATGGAACTGCTCGCGGGGGAGTTGTCGTCGCGGTGCACGAGGCGATTGACGTACCGGTCAAGTTCGTTGGTGTCGGTGAAAAGGCTACTGACCTCCTGCCGTTCGACGCAGCGCGTTTCTCGCGCGAGGTTGTTGGCGACTGATGGCTCGCTCCAGCACGCCTGCGCCGACCGGCGGTCGGGTGCGGCTGGACACGCCTATCAATTTCCTCAAGGGGATCGGACCTGCGCGCGCGGAAATCCTGCGCAGGCTCGGTATTATTTCGGCGGGCGATCTGTTGTGGCACGTTCCCCGGCGATACGAAGATGCAAGTACGGTGCGGCGCATCGCTTCGCTCGAACCTGGGATGGACGCGACGGTCATTGGGCGCGTCATTTCCAAGGGCGTCATACCGACGCGCAAGGGACTGCGAATATTTCAAGCGGTTGTGCGTGACGAAAGCGGCATCATCGAAGCGTCGTGGCCCGGTCAGCCATTTCTCGACCGAGTAATCCACAAGGACGACACGCTTCTCCTGAGCGGACCTGTTCGATTTTTTCACGGCCGCCAACTCAATCCGCGCGAGTACGTAAATCTCGGACCCGACGAGAATCCAACGAGCGGTGGTCGAGTGCTTTCGGTTTATCCGGCGACCGAGGGCATCTCGTTCAAGATTCTCCGGTCGCTGATCGACGCGCATCTCGATGCGCTGCTTCCTCTCGTCGAAGACTATCTCAGTGACGCATTCCGCGCGAGCGCCGGCGTTGTGCCGCTCCGCGATGCCCTTCGGATGGTACACCGGCCGTCGTCGATCGCTGAAGCCGAACGCGGACGCGAGCGACTCGCCTTCGACGAACTGTTCTTTGTACAGCTGCTTCACCGTCGAGCAAATCGCATCGCTCGAGACCTGCGCTCCGGCATTCATTTCGAAAACCAGCGCAGTCTCCCGTTCACGCTTACCGGTGCGCAGGTGCATGCGACACGGGAGATCGTCGCGGATATGTGCAGCCCCCGGCGAATGCATCGACTTCTTCAGGGAGACGTGGGTAGCGGCAAGACGATCGTCGCACTGTTCGCGGCGCTCCTCGCCCTTGAGAACGGTTATCAGGCGGCCGTAATGGTCCCGACTGAGCTGCTTGCAGAGCAACACCACAGAACGTTCACTACGCTTCTCACCTCGCTAGGAATCGAGCCATTGCTGCTGAATGGGAGCCTCGACGTGCGTGCGAGGCGTAGCGTCCTGGCGCGCATGGCCCGGGACGAACCTGTCCTGGTGGTTGGAACCCACGCGCTCTTTCAGGAAGACGCCCGGTTTGCCAACCTCGGATTTGTCGTCATAGATGAGCAACATCGGTTTGGTGTCGCC
>CAJDVC010000014.1_pt1 | contig 40340 bp, 37 predicted proteins | sample 7391211 | NCBI WGS metagenome assembly CAJDVC01 (sample SAMEA7055683, study PRJEB34461) | soil metagenome | biome: terrestrial ecosystem; feature: Peninsula; material: soil | place: Antarctica | collected 2016 | reverse complement strand
GTACACCATCCGGCAGCTGACGGAGGGACTTCAGATGGACGAAAATGACGATCGCGCTCTACGCTGGCTGCTTGCGATCGCACTGGCATTAATAATCGTTGGGGGAGCGATCGATCTGGTGCTTGATGCGCCGGAGAGCCTGCTGTCTGGCCACGTCATATACGAAGTGACCATGATCGCGATCGCGCTTGGGTTAACGGCGAGACTCTGGCGGGGCTGGTGGCTCGCGGAGCGATCTCTCGGTGATACACAGCGCGCACTGAGCGAGGGACTAACGGAGCGAGATGCATGGCGAGCCAGCGCTCAGGTCGCACTCGATGGGCTGGGGCGCGCGGTATCGGAGCAATTCACTTCATGGGGATTGACACCCACCGAGTGCGAAATCGCGTTGCTATTGCTAAAGGGACACAGTCACAAGTCCATTGCCAGAGCGACTGATCGAAGCGAGCGTACTGTGCGACAGCACGCGGTCGCCGTGTACCAGAAATCAGGACTCCGGGGTCGGGCGGAGCTCTCAGCGTTCTTCCTTGAAGATCTCATGCTACCGGAAGCAGCGCGCGGATTACATCAATTGGTGGGGAGTGAGAAGCAGGCGAACTGATCGTGTACGTCAGCGCTGATTGAACGGCGATTCGACGACCACCCTTCCCTGCTGCTCTACAGTCCGGCGGATATCCGCGAGCGTAGATGGCGCATCGCGCCATGGATCCCGGGCAAAGCATACAGCACGGTCACCGTCGTACGCGCGACAGTTGGGCCAGGGTCGGGGCAGGCGCCGAGTGCGAACTACCAGTCGGCATACTCGAATACGTTGCCAAACCGCAACCGTAGCAGCGCACGACATGGCCACAGGGGCGCAACGTCGCACTGATGACGTAACACAACATCGATCAGCGCGGTGACGGGAGATGGATTCCCCGACATGGCTAGGATGAAGGACAAGGAAGTTCTCGGCGACATTGTTCACTTCGACAACGAGATCGACATGGCCGGCTTGAAGAAGAAGTGTATCAAGCGCATCAGCATCAAGCCGCAATACGACGAGTTTGTATTCCCTGACGGTTATTCCGTAATGATTCTCGCCGAGGATCGGCTGTTGAACCTCGGGTGTGCGACGGGGCATCCGAGTGTTGTGATGTCGGCGTCGTTCACGAATCAGGTGATGGCGCAATTGGAGCTGCACGAAAACTCGGACATGCTGGAGAAGAAAGTATATGCGTTACCGAAGCATCTCGATGAGAAGGTCGCCCGGTTGCATCTCGGCAAGCTCGGCGTGAAGCTCACCGAGCTCTCGAAAGAACAGGCCGATTACATCGGAGCGCCGGTGGACGGGCCGTACAAGCCGGATCACTATCGGTACTAGGCGAACGCCACATACAAAAAAGCAATCCCGCCACCGACGGGGTTGCTTTTTTGTTGCATGAGCCGTTTGCGCCAGCACATGTCGGAATGTTGCACGTCGGAACGGTGCGGTCAGAAAATTTCGATCAGGTCTTGCGCTGCGTGAGATTGATTCGATATTAGCGACGCAGCTTTCACTTTGTTCCGGAGAATCGAAATGCATCGATCAGTCGGCAGCATAGTACCTGGTTTGCTTGCGGTGGGTCTCATCGGCTTGGTAGCGCGGTGCACAACTAGCGATTCGACCTCCCCCCCCCCGGCAACGCTCTCGCGTTCGGCGCCCTCTCCGTCAGCCGCGCTAAGTCCGGTTCTGGCGGCAGAGGCCGCGGCTAGAGGCGTTCTTCCCCACACCGGTACGCGCACAAAATGGCTCGCGGACGTTCACACAGCGGCGATGCAGGAGTTCATGGCCCAGCGGAGTCAGATGCTTGCGTTGAGCCATACCCAGCAGTGCAGCCATATCGAAACGATTATCCGCCACCAGCTGCCGCGAATCCGTTCAGAGACGGGGATAACCGACACGCAATTTTATGAGAAAGCCATTAGCCGAAGCATGAACCAGATCGGCTGCGGCACGCCGCAATCTTTGTCGATATGGAACCCAGTTGCAACCGGGCGCGCGACAGCAGACGGTACGGCGATGAACACGACCGCGGACACAATGGCAACCGATGCATACCAGCCGTACGGCGATGCAATCGAGACCGCTATTGAAGATGCAGCTACTCCGGATGACGCATATGCCGGGATCGATGCTGTCGTTGCTTCGGCCAGTGGGCTTGGATCCGGTGACTACGAAGTCGTACAAGGGATCGCATCTACAGCCGCATCTTCGGTAGCGTATTGGTATGATGTACAGCAAGCTGGCAGTGGTGGCGGCGGGCATGAGCCGCCGCCCGAGCCGATGAGTATTTACACGTATCCAGCCTGCCGGTTCTGGTGCGAGGTCGGTTGGTCGGACGTCGCTCTCGGCCTTACCGGAGCCGCATCCGTCCTCGAATGGACTGGCGGCGTTGCAGTCGCTGCACCAGAAGCGCTCCTGGCAGGTTTTACGCTGGGCGCCGTGGGGGGGTCCATTGAGAAGGCGATGGGGACTCCGTACTGATGGTGCGCCTCCTGAAGCCATTGACCACACGCCGCTGGTATCACTGGCTAATCGCTGGCCTCGCGAAGATCGGCATACTCACGTTCGCGCAAATTGGCCTTCTTGCGGTCCTCGGGACGCCAATATCTCCGCACCGGAGCTGGCCGGGGGCGCTGTGTACCGCCGTCGCGCTGCAGCTGTTCCTCTGGTATCTGACTTGGCTCGATCTGCATCCGAAGGCATAGTGTCACTGACGCCTGTCAGCCACCACTAGGCCCCACAACTAAGCAGCCGCGAAATGGTGAATCACCTGGATCGATCGCCCATTCGTCGCGACGGACCGCGGGCACTCCTGTTATTGCTGGGGGTGCCAGCGGTCGCCTTTATCGTTGATGTCGTTGTGCCGGTTGCCGACGGCCGTACAATGACAGCGGTGGCTCGGGTTCTCATATTCACAGCAGCGATACTGTGTCTCCTGCGCTGCATAATGTTGCGGACTGGACGCAAGCCCAACGATTTACATGACGCCTCAGTCTGGTTCGCCGGCCTTTGCCTCGGCTCCCTCGCATGTATCCGGATTCCGAGCCAACCTCCAGTCTCCACACTCATCATTCTGATTGCCGTCATGACGGCAATCGTGGAGGAATACATTTTTCGCCGACGGCTTCCAGAGGTATTGGAAGAACTCCTCAACGATAGCGTTCCGTCGCGAACTTTGTGGGCCATTGCCGTCGTCGCGGCTCAAATTGCATTCGCTACGTGTCATTTTGTTACAGTTGGACATTTGCAGCCGTTTGGTGATGGCCTTCCAATACTGCGCATGTTCGCCGCTGGATGCTTTTTGGCTGTGATCGTTTTATTCGCGGGACTTCCGACGGCAGTGCTTGTCCATGCTACCACAAACGTCCTTATTCAGACGAGCATCGCCGGCCGATTTGAGATCCCGACAAATGGCGTCATTCTGGTGTATAGCGCACTCGGGATCGCCTGCGTGATTGCAACCGGTATGGTACAGCACGCTGCGGGCGGCCCCGCCATTTTCGCCCGACCACTCCTCACTCGTGCTCCCACTCCTGCTTATCGGCGCTCGAAATGAAACGAGGACTTCTCGCTGACAGCCGCTATGGCCGACGTCGCTATCTCTGCACGAAACCCGACACCACTACGACCCTTCCCTGGCGTGCGGACTGCCTGCGAATTTCGGCGACGGTGTTAGGGAAGCCGTGCCATCCTGCGACAAACGCCGAGTCGAGCAGCCGATCTCGGCGCCGTAGCTCGGCGCGATTCCACTCCGGCGCCAACAGCGGGATCGTCACGATCGTAACGTCCCTGCGCATGTCGAGTACTTGCTGAAGGTACCAGAGTGGATAGGTATCGTTGTCGCCGTTCGCAAGGAACACGGCGCCTTTCGGTAGCGCCGACAGCATGGCGCGTGATTCCTGCTCGTCGCGCCTCTGGTCGGCCTGGCGCAGCGTTCGGATGGCGGGCCAGTTGAGCACCATCGGGAGTACGGCGACGACCACTGCGGCGCTCACGATATCGCGACTGCGCTCGGCCGTCGAGCGCAACCGTAGGGCGACTGCGCGCGCAAGCTGGACAACACCGAATCCCGCCCAGGCTCCCCAGCATACAAATGCCCACGTGAAGAAGTAGTCGCGGTCGCGAGCTTCATGTTTCGTACCGGGCGGGAGTATGCCGTGTCCGTAGGACGCACCAGCGCGCAGGTTTAGATAGAGCACCACACCGACACTTGTCGTGACGAGCAGGATCAACCACGCTCGCCAGCCGGAACGATTCGCAGCGCGATGACGCACCGAGCCGTAGATGCCGAGCAACCCGTACATAACCGTTACCGTCGTGCGCGCGACTGTTGGACCAGGATCGGGCCCCAGGCCCAGCGCGAACTGCCAGTCGGCGTACTCGAAAACGTTGCCAAACTGCAACCATAGCGGCGCCCGACGTGGCCACATGGGCGCAACATCATACTGATGACGTAACACAACATCGATCAGCGCTGTGACGGAAGATGGATTCCCCTGATTGATCGCTGGATCGTGTTGCGCACGAAACAGCATGAACAGAATCGCAGAACCGCCGACGATGGAAAGCAGCAGCCCAACGGCAATTGTACGAATGTCCGGCCGTTTGCGCGCAAAGGCGAGGATATAGAATGCGGCTGGGACAGTGAGCAGCGCGGTGAGATGAAGCGACCACGCAACCCCGCATGTGTAAAGCGTGAGCACGACCCATCGGCGTTCGAGTGACTGGGCATATCGTTGTGCACACCAGACAATCACGAACGCGCCCAACAATGAACAGGCGTAAACCTCGGTTTCGGTCGCGTTTAGCCAGACAGTTGACATGAGTCCAGCTGTCAGAGCGGCGGCGAACGAAGAGATCGCATCACCTGTCGACCGCCAGAAGAGGTTCGCGACGATTCCGAATGCCAATGCCGTGCAGAGCGCGGAAAATGCATTCACCGCGATCGTGAAGCCGACCAACGGAGCCGCGACCATGCTCCATACGTGAGCCAGCATGATGTAGAGTGGCGTCCCCGGCGGGTGGGGGATGCCCAGAGAGTGAATCGCAGCGAGGAACTCGCCGGCATCCCAGTATGTCACCCCTCTCGCGAGAGTGACGCAGTAAACCGCAAACAAAAAGACACTGGTGGCCAAATCCGGCCTCGCGAAGCGACTTCGCGTTGTTGCTCCCGACATCAGGCCCGCATATCGCCCGCCGATACGTGCCCGGTCGCAAGACGAGGCATCTGCCCGCCAAGGATGTTGCGCAGTTCGTGGGTCGAAAGCGACCGGTACAGAATCCCCTTGTGAGCCACGGAAATCGATGCGTTCTCCTCGCTCACGACGACGACGAGCGAATCCGTCTCCTCGCTCAAGCCGAGAGCTGCACGATGCCGAGTCCCCATGATTCGATCCGGAAGAGGCGACTGCGAAAGAGGCAGGATGCACCCGGCGGCCAGTACAACATTTCCGTGGATGATTACAGCGCCATCGTGGAGCGGTGTGTACGGGGTGAAGATCGTTACCAGAAGATCCGACGACGCATTCGCCTGGAGCTCGGTGCCTGTCTCAGCATACTGAAGCAAGGACATCTCCTGTTCGAGTACGATGATCGCGCCGTGGGACGAGCGGCTCAGCCTGTCCACTGCATCCACGACTTCTTCTGCGACCTCGATACGAGGGACTCGACGCAGGAAACGCGCGGCACGCGGATACCGCATCCTGTAGAAGAGGCCACGCAGCTCGGGCTGAAACAGGATGAGAGCGACGATTACGCCCAACTCGAGCCAATTCAAGCGCGCGCCTCGAGTATTGTGGCCGCGACATCGAGCGCGTGACGATTGTCGCGGACGTCGTGGACGCGAAACCACGTTGCGCCAAGGGTGAGTGCAACCACATTAGCGCCTATCGTACCGGCCCCACGTTCAGCTGGCTCCTCCACGCCCGTAATTCCTCCGATGAAGCGCTTTCGCGATGCGCCGACCATTACCTGAAAGCCAAGCTCAAGCAATTTCGGGATATTCGCAAGGGCTGCAACGGTCTGCTCCGGCCGTTTGGAGAAGCCGAGCCCCGGATCAAGTACAATCCGACGCGGATCTACACCCGCGGCAATCGCATTGCCCGTCGCAATGCGCAACTCTTCAACAATGGCGCCAACGACGTCGTCGTCTGAATAATCGACGTTCTTGTAGCTCGCCATGTTGGCGACGTCGCCGCGCGAATGCATGAGAATGAGCGTGCAACCGGATTTCGCACAGACCGACGCGATCTCGTGATCGAGGCGCAGCGCCGACACGTCGTTGACTATCGACGCACCCGCAGCGATCGCGGCGCTGGCGATATCGGACTTCACTGTATCGATGGCGACCCGCGTCTCGGGCCAGCGGCTGCGTATCGCCTGGATGACCGGAATTACGCGTCCCAGTTCTTCGACCGCAGTTACAGGCGTCGCACCAGGGCGTGTTGATTCCCCGCCAACTTCGATGACGTCGGCGCCAGCGGCAATCATCCGACCCGCGTGTTCGATCGCCCAAGGCGTTGGCAAAAAATTACCCCCGTCGCTGAAGCTGTCGGGGGTAACGTTTAGCACACCGACTATTGTCGGCCGAAACAGCTTATGCAGGCGCTATCTCCGGTCCGCCGAATAGCGGGGGGCGCGCGGGCTTCGCGCTGGGAAGCGCAGCTGGAACGGGTGCTGGCGGTGCGGGTGGCAACTCCGATGGTGCGCGCGGCGGGAGTGTTTCCCCGCGCGCGAGCATTCGCACCTCCGCTCCGGACAGTGTCTCGCGTTCGAGCAACGCCGCCGCTACGGTATGCAGCAGATCCAGATTCTCCGTGAGAACATCCGTCGCACGTTGGTACGATTCCCGGATCAATTTCGAAATCTCGGCATCAACAAGCTGTGCAGTGCTGCTGGAGATGTGACGACGACTCTGAATCTCACGGCCGAGGAAAAGCTCCTGCTCATCGTCACCAACGAGGATCGGACCAACCACGTCCGAAAGCCCCCACTGCGAGACATACCGACGAGCGATGTTTGTCGCCTGCTGAATGTCGCTTGCGGCGCCCGTTGTGACGTGCTCCTTACCGAAGACGAGTTCCTCGGCGGCACGACCGCCGTACGCCTTGACAAGCGTCGCCTTCAACTGCTCGCGCGTAATCGAGACGCGATCGTCTTCTGGAAGCGTGAACGCGAGGCCCAGAGCGCGACCTCTCGGAACGATCGTCACTTTGTGCAACGGATCGTTACCCTTGACCTTGATCGCACAAATTGCGTGACCACCTTCATGATACGCCGTGAGCTTTCGCTCAGCGTCCTTCATGACCATTGATTTGCGCTCGGCGCCGAGCATGACCTTGTCCTTGGCGTCTTCGAGATCGATCATGTAGACCTTCTCGTGATTACGACGCGCAGCCAGCAGCGCACCCTCATTCATCAGGTTCGCGAGATCCGCGCCGGACATTCCCGGCGTGCCACGAGCAAGAGTGGTCACGTCGACATCATCAGCGACAGGCTTGTTGCGCATATGAACACGAAGGATTCCTTCGCGACCGCGGAGATCCGGTGCATCCACAACAATCTGACGATCAAAGCGACCTGGCCGGAGAAGCGCCGGGTCCAGAACATCTGGCCGGTTGGTTGCCGCGATGAGTATGACGCCTTCGTTCGATTCGAAACCGTCCATCTCGACGAGCAGCTGGTTCAAAGTCTGCTCACGTTCGTCGTGACCGCCGCCCAACCCAGCACCGCGATGGCGACCGACTGCGTCGATTTCATCGATGAAAATGATGCACGGCGCGTGCGCCTTGCCTTGCTCGAACAAATCGCGCACGCGGCTTGCGCCGACTCCGACGAACATCTCGACGAAATCGGAGCCGGACATCGAGAAGAACGGCCGAGCTGCTTCACCAGCGACGGCGCGTGCCAGCAGAGTCTTGCCGGTACCTGGAGGGCCGACAAGCAAGCAGCCCTTCGGCAGTCGTCCGCCGAGCTTTGTGAATCTCGCGGGATCCTTCAGGAATTCGATGATTTCCTGGAGCTCAACCTTGGCTTCATCCGCACCAGCGACATCCGCGAAGGTGACCTTCGGTGAATCGGCCGTGAGAAGCTTGGCCTTGGATTTTCCGAAAGAGAATGCGCGATTACCGCCGGACTGCATCGACTTGAAGAAGAAAATCCAGATGCCGATCAGGAGGAGATATGGCAGGAACTGGATGAAAAAGCCGAGCATGGACGAGTGCGCATCTTCCGCATCAATCTGGACCCCATGATTGCGAAGGCGTGCGACTTCCTCGTCAGAATTCGTGACCGGGAGGCGCGTCGTGAATTTACGTGCAGGAGTCTTGGCACCAGCGACGGTCACCGGCTCCTTGAACTCACCGACAACCTGCGAACCACCCTGGATCGTGACCTTGCTGATGTTGTCATGATCGAGTTCCTGACCGTACTGAGTATATGAAACGACCTGGGCTGCATCGCTTCCACCACCCAAGTAGCTGAAGAACACTACGGGAATGAGGACCACGAGCACCCAGAGGGCCAGAGTCTTGGAGAATTTGGCCCAGCTGAACGGCTTCTTGGGGCCGTCGCCAGAAGGACGAGGGAGCGGCATTTATTCTAAACTCGCTATATAGGGCAGGTGTCTGAAATCCTCTGCATGGTCGAGGCCGTAGCCGACCAGGAATTCATTCGGAGCGTCGAAACCGACGAACCGCGTCTGGTATTTGAGCTGCGTTGCGATTCGCTTGTCGAGCAATGCGCAGATCGAAAGCGATTTGGGCTGGCGAACCGCCAGCAGGCCCATCAGGACATTAAGAGTCCGTCCGGAGTCGATGATGTCCTCGACCAGAAGGATGTGTTTCCCTTCCAAGGTGGTCTCGGGGTCGTACAGGAGTCGAACGTTACCGCTCGAAACCATGGATTCGCCGTAGCTCGCGGCCACGAGAAAATCCACCTGAAGCGGGCGAACGATCTGGCGCACCAGATCGCTCAGAAATATGAAACTTCCTTTCAACAAACCAAGCACGAGCAAATCACCATCAGGATAGGCAGCGGTGATCTCGTCGCCCAGTTCTCTTACACGCGCGGCGAGTGTCGGCTCATCGAAGGCGATGCGCACGACTTTTCGACCAAGCAGGCGTGGATCCGGATCAATCATGCGATTTCGCTGGCCGCGAAGCCGCTTGGCGGAAGTCGATCGTCTGGCGTTCCATGTGGACGCGGACGCCGCCCGATAGCTGAATCTGTTGACCGGTTGCACCCTCTATAGTAAACGCGGCGAGTCGCTCGGTTCCCCGCCAATCGAGAACGATACCGGCGCGCGCGCAGAGCGCGGGCCAGAGACAGCGCAGGGAATCGACGGAAAAGTCGCGTAGAGGCCGACGTTGGAAGGAGTGATTTTGCGGCGAATCGCTCATCATAGGAAAACTAAGTGCAATGGCCTCCATTTGCGCCCGCCAGACGGCAGCTTTTTCCGCGATTTTGAGCATGGAGCGAGAAAAACCGGGCGACGTTCGTTCGAGCGCTGGCAGAATGTCGAGTCGGACCCGGTTTCTGAGATGACGGCGGTCTGAATTGGATGGATCGTCGATATGCCGGATGCCCGCGACATCGGCGTATGCCGCGATCTCGGCGCGTGAGGTCCCGAGAAGCGGTCTGGCTATGGCAGATTCTGCTAAAAGGCCGGCAAGACCGCGTGGGCCGGCTCCCCGGAGGGCGCGAATCATGACCGTCTCGATCTGGTCGTCGAGGGTGTGGGCGGTGACGACGGTCGCCCCGATCCTGCCCGCTACGGCGTTCAGGAAGCCCCATCTGGCGACGCGCCAGTCCGACTCGGAGTGCCCGACCGTGTCAGCGGCGCCGCTGACGCAACCGACCCCGAGCTCAAGCGACCGCTCGGCCACGAGCCGTGCAGCGGTCCGAGCCGCGCGGCCGGTCCGATGATCGAACGTGGCCACGGTGAGGTTCTGATGATCAAGCGTTTCGACGGCTGCATCAAGGAGTACCATCGAGTCCATTCCGCCGGAGACCGCCAGGAGCCAGTTGCCGCGCCCGAGGGCCGCGACGTTCTGCCGAATTCGCAAGACAGTGTCGTGATCGGTGCCCATGGTGTTAAGTTACCGGGTCGCGGTTTGCGCGGCGCGACATTCACTCTTACACGGTTGTTGATCGATGCTACAGGGACATTTGGGGGTCGAAGCGAATGGTCCTCTCGGACTTCTCTGGGTTTCCATTGGCCTCGTCGGCTTCTACGTCGCACTGCTGTGGCTGAACAGCCTCCTCGGCACTTTTCTCACGCCGCTCTTCATTATTCCAGCGACGTGGTTGATGGATCACCTCAAGCGCCGCAAGGCGAAGCGGCAGGGGCACGAAGTAGCGCCCTGAGAGCGCATTGCGGATGGCGAAAGCGTCGCAATCCGCAAAACGTTTCGACGGCCCGGCGCGTATTCACCACAATGCGTACTCGGGCCTTTTCTATAGTTTTAATCCTGCTTGGCGCGCCAGTTATCGCGCCTCTTTCCAGTTCACTCGCGGCGCAGCAGTCATACAAGCAGCGACCATCTACAGCAGCGACTGACTCCCTGCCGCTGTCGCTGAGCGATGCCGTATCGCGTGCAGACAGGGTTGGTGAGGAGGTTCAGGTCGCACGCGCAAACCTGTACGCCACGGGCGCCCGAGCAACTGTAGCGCGCGCTGCAGGTCTGCCGCAATTGCGAGTATCGGCGTCTGAGAACCGGACGGTCGCAAGCGCTCGAGGTCAGGCCGTCGGCGCGGTGTTCAATCAGCCATACAGCTATGCGGCAACGCTGAACGCATCTCAATCGTTGTTCCAGGGCGGGAGGATCGTCAACGGCATTCGTGCCGCGCGCGCCGCAACAGGCGCGTCTGCGCAGGACCTGGCAGAGATTCGCTCACTGACCAGCCTGCAAACGCAGACCGCATACGTCAACGCTCTCTTCACACACCGTCTCGTTCAGATTCAGGAAGGCAGTCTTGAACTCGCGGCCGCTCAGTTGAAGCAAGCGGAGCAGTTCGAGAAAGCCGGGCGCATGTCGCGCTACGACGTTCTGCGTGCGCGTGTCGCACTGGCCAACATCGAACCATTGGTACTTCAGGCGCGGGAAGATGCCGAAGTTGCCTCACTCGAGTTGAAGCGACTGGCGAATATCAAGCCGTCGCAACCGCTCCTGCTTACGACATCGATCGACTCCGTTGTGATCGATAACGTGCTGGCTTCGGTGGACACAGCGGTAGGGCCTGAGGACCGGCCAGCTCTCGCGTCAGCACAATTCAACGCGCGTGCACAGGAACTCGGTGTTTCGATCGCGAGGGCCGCAATGCTTCCATCGATCACATTCAATTTCAATTCCGGCTACGGAGCGTATCCGGTTAATGGGGACATCTTCCCGCCCGGTCGGGGCGTATTCAGGGAGGTCCCGTGCGCCGCAGGCAGCACGCCGGACAAGGTATGCAAAGCGCAGAACGGCGGCTGGTTCAGTGATCGGTCGTTCGGCTTCACCGTTTCAATCCCGGTCTTTGACGGACTATTGACCAAGGGCAATATCGACCTTGCCGGCGCCGAGTCGCGGATCGCGAAGGAACACTTGGCGCAGACGCGTGAGAACGTATTCAACGACGTCGCACGTGCCAAGGCCGACCTCTCGAGAGCTCGAGCCCAGTACGGCGCACAACAACAGAACGTCGCCGAGGCCATGGAAGCATACCAACTGGCCTCATTGCGTTTCTCGCGTGGAATGGCGACCCAACTTGAGGTGTCTGACGCACAACTTGCATTGACGACTGCGCAGACAAACCAGGCGCGATCACTTTACGACGTGTATATAGCGGCCGTGTCGCTTGCGCAAACGCAGGGTCGACCGCTTCCCCTCCCTTCTACAGATAATGCATCAAATCAGTCAACGGGCGGTGCAAATGCGGATCACTGACTTCGCGCTCACTGTCGCATTGTGCGCGACAACCACCGTATTCGTGGGCTGCGGCGGCAGGCCGGCGGATGCCGGGACCGGCGCAACGGTCAAGGGTGCCGCCCAGAATTCGAAGACGCGCAGCGTTGCTGTCTCGCCATCCGACATTGCCACGGTGCACATCGGATCGCTCTCTGACGGTGTTCCAATTACTGGGCTGCTTCGTCCGCTCGAGAGTGTCGACGTGCACTCTCGCATCGAAGGGGATCTGACAGGCGTTTTCGTTCGGGAAGGCCAGCACGTTACGAAGGGACAGTTGCTCGCGCAGTTCGAATCCGTGTCACAGAAAAGCAGTGCTGCAAGCGCGCGCGCCGGACAGGCAGCGGCGAAAGCCGATCTGTCGCAAACCGAGTGGAATCTGAAGCAGAGCGGCGACCTCTTCCACGCGGGCGCAATTTCCGAAGCGGATTATCGCGCTTCGCAGCAGGCAACGGATGCGGCTCGCGCGCGCCTGGCAGCCGCGGACGCCGCGGTGGATGCCGCGAACATCGTCGAGCGCGACACGCGAGTAGTTGCGCCAATGACTGGCGTCATCGACAAGAAGATGGTCGATATGGGGGAGCACCTTTCGTCCGGTGCCCCGATGTTCACCCTCGTACGAAGTGAGACGCTGGAACTTGCCGCGACTGTTCCGGAAAGACGCGCGGCAGCAATCAGGATTGGCCAGAAAGTTCAGTTTTCCGCTCAGGGTCTCGACTTCAATGGCAAGGTCGCGCGCGTCAGCCCCACGATCGATGCTACTACCCGTGCAATTACAGTCTATGTGGATGTAGACAACTCGAGCGGCGCACTCAAGGGCAACAGTCTGGCGACGGGCGACGTGATCGCAAGCACCGTCAACGGCGCACTGCTGGTGCCTACGACCGCATTGCATCAGACGGCGGACAGTGGAAAGACATACGTGTACCGCGCGAATACCGGGCGCATAGAACAGGTGTACATCACGCTCGGAATCGTCAACGATCAGGCTGGCCTTGCACAGGTTCTTTCCGGCCTGACAACCGGCGACAAGGTAATGGTCGGCAACCTCGGCACCTTGTCCCCGGGGACTGAAATCCAGATCATCGGCGGTGATCACGCGCCGGGGAAGCAGTAAGTGTTCATATCCGACGTTTCGATCAAGCATCCAGTATTCGCCACCATGATGATGGTGGCCCTCGTGGTACTCGGCGTCGTGTCATATCAGCGACTCGCAATCGATGAATATCCGGACATCACGTACCCGACGGTAATCGTCCAGACTACGTATGCGGGATCGTCGCCTGAGGTCATGGAGCGCGACGTATCGCGTCCGATGGAACAGGCGCTGAATACAGTTCAGGGAATTTACGAACTGACGTCGACATCAGTAGACGGCACGTCACTCGTTCGCGTACAGCTGAACCTTGGCGTCGACGTGCTTGCTGCACAGCAGGACGTGCAGGCGAAGATTGCGCGAATCCGACGGTCACTCCCGCCGAACATAGATGAGCCGGTAGTGCGCCACTTTGATCCGAACGACTCGCCGATCATGTCGATCGCGGTACAGAGTCCCACCCGGCCGATTCGCGAACTGACCGATCTTGCGACGGAAGCGATATCGCAGCGGCTGGAGGCTGTCCCCGGAGTCGCTGCAGTCAATCTTTCGGGCGGTGAACAGCGGACGATTCGCATTCAGCTCGACCCGGCTGCAATGCGATCATACGGGATTACGCCTCCCGATGTGATGACTGCGCTTCAGAGGGAAAACCAGGAAGTTCCGGCGGGCCGCATCGACAAGGACGCCACGGAGACACTAGTGCGAATCCGGGGCCGCATCGTGGATCCTAAATCCTTCGGAGCGATCGTAGTCGCTGTACGCGGCGGCGTCCCAGTACATCTGCGCGACCTGGGAACGGTCATCGACGGATCAGCTGACAAGCGAACTGCGGCATTGCTGGATGGACAGTCGACTGTGGCCCTCGATATCCAGAAGATTGCTGGCTCCAACACGGTGCAGGTGGCTGACTCAGTGCACGTCGCGATCGCTGCCCTGGCAGACATCGTCCCCAGCGACGTCAAGCTTACTGTGATTCGCGATGACTCACAACGCATTCGCGAATCACTGTCGGACGTGCAGCTCAATATTCTGCTCGGCGCCATTCTCACCATCGCGATCGTCTATCTGTTTCTCAACTCGTGGCGATCAACAATCATTACGGGACTCACGCTACCGGTGAGCGTCATTTCCGCGTTTTTCGTAATGTGGCTTTTCAATTTCACGGTCAACACGATGACGCTCCTCGCGCTGTCGCTCGCGATCGGCCTTCTGATAGATGACGCTATTGTAGTGCGCGAGAACATCGTGCGACACGTACAGATGGGTAAGGATCACGTCAAGGCGTCGATGGATGGCACTGACGAGATTGGAATGGCGGTGATCTCGACGACGCTGGCTGTGATGGCGGTGTTCGTGCCGGTTGCGTTCATGGGTGGAATCATTGGCAAGATATTCTTCCAGTTTGGAGTTACCGTCGCATTCGCCGTGCTCGTGTCACTGTTCGTTTCGTTCACGCTTGATCCGATGCTTTCGAGTATCTGGCCCGATCCTGAACTGGAACACGAACTGGGGCATGCCGGTGAAATCGACTATTCCAAAGTGCGCAATCCCATTCGAAAAGTTGCCCTCCGGTTCAACGCGCTCTTCGAGAAAGGCGCGGATCGCTATCCGGCGTGGCTGGATTGGGCTTTGCGGCATCGTGGCATCGTGGTGGCTGGAGCAGCAGCGTCAATTGTCGCCGCGTTCCTGATTACAGCCACCCTCGGATTCACGTGGTTGCCTGACACGAACTCCGATGAGTTCGGCGTGAACATCCGAACTGCGCCTGGATCCAGCATCGGATACACAGTTGCAAAATCCGAGCAGGTAGCCGAGTTCCTGAGAAAGCAGCCGGAAACGAAGTTCACGTATACGACCATAGGTTCGGGTTTGCGTGGAACTCCCAACTCCGGTTCGATCTACGTGCATCTGCAGCCTGCGGCCGATCGATCCGCTTCTGTGCAGGAAATCCAGAACAGGTTGCGCGGTGCGCTAAAGCAGATACCCGGGATCACGCCGACGATTCAGAATGCATCGTCGATTTTCGGTGGTCGCGGCCAGCCGATTTCCGTGAATGTGCAGGGGCCGGAGCAATCCAGGCTCAAGATCGCAGCGGCGCAGGTTCTCGAAGCAATAAGGAGCGTTCCGGGAGTCGCCGAAGCAAACTCAAGCGATGACGGAAACATCCCACAGCTGAATGTCGATGTGGACCGCGATCGCGCGTGGGCCTCGGGCGTCGGCATCGCGTCGGTCGCAGCGACGCTGCAACCGTTATTCACGGGCCAGCGCGCGACACAATGGGAGGATCCGAATGGCTACTCCCACGACGTGATAGTGGTGTATCCGGACTCGATGCGTCGTTCTATCGGCGACGTTGCAACTATCCCTGTTGCGAGCACCAATATCGACCCGACGACTGGGCGGCCCGTGATCATTCCGTTGTCTCAGGTGGCAGATGTGACGCTTGCAACTGGGCCTCAGCAAATAAGTCGGCGCAACCTGGAACGGCAGATAGGAGTTTCCGCTGGCGTGCTGCCGGGTTACAACGTCGGAGACGTAGCGGCCGAGGTACAGAAAGCCATCGATGCGCTCGGCCTTCCGGTTGGATACCACACGGAGTTCGGTGGAGACGTCAAGAACCTCAACGAAACCAAGGGGTACGTCGGCAGTGCCCTGTTGCTCGCTGTCATCTTCATTTATCTGATCATCGCGTCGCTGTTCGGTTCGTTCCTGCAACCGTTCTCGATCCTGATGTCGCTCCCGTTGAGCTTCATCGGTGTAGCACTCGCGCTGTGGATTACCGGAAGCAATCTCAACATCATGAGCATGATCGGTATCATCATGCTCATGGGTCTAGTCGTAAAAAACGGAATTCTGCTTGTTGATTTCACCATCCTGAATCGACAGGAAGGGGCGAACCGCCACGACGCGCTGCTGTCAGCCGGCCGGACGCGATTACGCCCGATCATCATGACATCCATGGCGATGATTTTCGGCATGCTGCCACTCGCACTTGCGATCGGACCGGGTGCCGATCAGCGTGCCCCGCTTGCCCGCGCCGTAATCGGTGGATTGATCACTTCAACCCTGCTCACGCTATTCGTGGTACCGGTCGTGTACACACTAATCGAGGACGCTACCGTCTTCACCACGCATACAGCGCCCGATAGAATTCGCGGTTTCTTAAGACGCTCTTCACGTACTCCCGAGTCTCTGTAAACGGAATCCGTTCTGTAAAGATCTCGGGGTCGTCAGCACCTTTCTTTTTTGACCAACGCGTCACTCTGGATTCGCCCGCGTTATATGCGGCGAGCGCTTTTGCCCTGGACGGCTGGTTCTTCATGAGTGGTGCAAGGTGCCGGATGCCAAGTTCAATGTTGATTCCCGGATCGTAGAGCAAATTTGCGTTCCATGAAGTGATGCCAGCAGATGGTGCAATGGACTTGCCCACTGCTGGCATCACCTGCATCAAACCCCGCGCACCGGCGGGCGACCGGGCCGCGGGATTGAAATTGGACTCCTGGCGAATGAGCGCAGCTACAAAGGCTGGATCCAATCCAGCTTTGTTGGATTCGCTGACGATCGTATCCCGCGCTGCAACCGGGAATATCAAACGCCAGATTGCAGTGGTGGAACCAAAACGTGGCAGCGCCATTCGGCCGAGGGCTATGGCGCGCGCAGCCTGATCTGTTCCCGAGAACGCCGCTGCGGTCGCAAGAAGCCGCGCGGTGTCGGCGACAGCGTCCTTGTACAATCTGTCGTTTTCCATCCTGGCTTCGGAAGACATCCCGAATCTGTTGAGCAGTACCACGCGCCGGACCGCGCTGTCGACCTGCGGCAGGTGCGGAAAGCCAGTGGCCGCCTGCACGGCATGCATGCTTTGCACACCAAGCCGAGTGGCAGCCAGCGATGCGTAGTACGAAGTGGAATCGCGCCGTAACACATCCGCCCACGCAGTCCGGGCGGCGGCAGAATCGCCAGCTGCCTCATGGGCGCGACCCATCCAGTAGACCGAAGCGATCGCCAACGTTGGCGACTTTGAAGCCAGCTTCTCGAATTCGCGGCCGGCCGTCTTCGCATCATCAAGTATGAGTGCGATCAGCGCAGCGTCGAACTGCGCTGGTGCAGCGAAACGGGTCGACGGAAAACGCCTGGCGAGACTAAGCAGTGTAATGCGAGCAGCCGCGTCGTCTCCAGTGTCGGTCTGCAGGTCGGCAATCAAACTGAGTGCTGCGGCAGCGCTCGTATCGGACCCGCTCCCTGCGAGCGCGCGAAGCACGGAGCGTGCAGTGGCGCCGTCTCCAGAAGCAAGCAGTGAACGAGCCCGTTGATACCGCGCAGCGAGCGCGAGCTTTGCCGGTGACTTTACAGATGCATAAAATTCCGCGGCCTTCTTGTCGGCATTCAGGCGTGACAGAACCGTGGCAAAGGAGAACCGATCCTGCGACGTGAGCGTCGTAATGGGAACTGCCGCGAAACCATCTCGTGCGCGCGCCCAGGAGCCTATGCGTGCAGACGCGCGCGCGATCGCGACTTGCTCGCTCGACGTCGGACGCTTGAAAAGCGTGTCGAAGACCCCGGTTGCTTCACGCACCGAGCTGGCAGAAGCGCCCGACGATATCAGCGCGATCAACTCGCGCCTTACAGAGTCACGCGCAGTCGGGGTGACGGCGGCACGCAATCGGAGTACCGTTACAGGCGCCGGAAGGCGTAAGTACGCCTTGAGGGCACCGGCAGTGTCGCCGTACGTCTCGAGAGCTTGCGCCTCCGTCCACGGGATGCGCTCCCGGGCAAGAGGCAGGTCAACTTTAGCGTACAGTGCTGCGCGCGCGGCTGAGTCCGCAGTCTCAGACGCCGCGCGCAGGTACAGCCAACTCGCTATGGCAGGTTCCGCTCGCGCGCGCGATAGCCAGACACTCGCGGTCGAATCAACGGTTGTCTGTCCGTCTGCCACCCTGACGTCGGCGTGCTCACATGCAACTACAAGCAACAGCGCCGCAATGGACGCGAGTCTCACCGCCAGACGTGACCGTCTCGAGCCACGAGCTCGTCGGCTTCCTTTGGTCCCCACGTACCGGCTTCGTAAGTTGGTATCTGCCGGTCTGCACGGCGCTTCCAGTAGTCAAGCAGCGGATCGATGACCGACCATTGCATGTCGACTTCGTCGCTCCGTGTGAACAGCGTCTGGTCGCCGACCAGACAGTCAAGCAGCAGCGTTTCATACGCGGGTGGGACGTCTTCACCAAATGCTTCGGCGTAGGAAAAATCCATGTCCACACGACTTGTTTCGAGGCCTGGGTCGAGTTCGTACGCGACACCAGGCGTCTTCACCTCGAACCGCAGCGCGATACCATCGTTTGGCTGAATTCGGACTACAAGAGTATTCGCGCGCACGCTGCCAGTCTTGCCACCGAACATAAGGTCGGGCGGGCTGCGGAATTGAAACGCGATTTCAGTACAGTGCTTCGCCAGCCGCTTGCCGGACCGGAGATAGAACGGAACCCCCTGCCATCGCCAGTTATCGATGAATACGCGCAATGCGGCGTATGTCGGAGTCACGGACTTGGGGTCGACGTTCGGCTCCTGTCTATAGCCCGGAACAGGCTTCCCGTCGATTGTGCCGGCGATATACTGGGCGCGAACTGCCGCCGGAATCCCGTCGGCGAGCAACGGTCGAATCGATCGCAGAACCTTCACCTTTTCGTCGCGCACAGCGTTGCCGGCAGCTGCGATCGGAGGCTCCATCGCCGCGAGCGAAAGCAGCTGCAGCAGGTGATTCTGAAACATGTCGCGAACTACGCCGGCTTCCTCGTAGTACTTCCCGCGACCTTCCACTCCCACTGTTTCGGCAGCGGTGATCTGGATCTGTGAGATGTACTGCCGGTTCCAGAGTGGTTCGAACAACGCATTGGCAAATCGGAACACAAGGATATTCTGAACACTCTCCTTTCCAAGGTAGTGATCAATACGATACACCTGATGCTCACCGAACCTTGCAAGCACGAGTTCGTTCAGCTCCCGCGCCGTCGACAGACTATGGCCGAATGGCTTCTCGATGACTACACGATGCCAGGGGCTGTCGTCCGAACTCGTAGAGTGCGGAAGCAGTCCACTATCTGAAAGATGCGTAAGCGCCGGTCGGAACACGCTCGGCGGAACAGCCAGATAGTACAGAACGTTTTCATTCTGAAGCTGCAATGCAGCGCGCAGGTCCGTGAGTTCCTTTCTGATGACGTCGTACGTGGCCGGGTCGTCGATATCACCTTTGGCGGCAAAAGATCGGCTCGCGAGCCACTCGAACACTCCTGCATCGAATCCGTGTATTTCGTCTGATCCGGAAATTGACTCGCGAAGGTCCTTGCGGAATTCGTCGTCGCTCATGTCGTCGCGTACAAGACCGAGGAGCGCGAAGTCCTGTGACAACAGCTTCTGATGCGCCAACTCGTATATCGCAGGGAAAAGCTTGCGCTTGGCCAGATCGCCACCGGCGCCGAAGATTACCATCGTGCACGCATCGGACTGTTGCGTGCGACCATCGGACACCCTCCCGGCAGCGTCTTTGACTGCACCGGGAGACACATCCAGCTTTGGAGCAACGGAAGATGTCATGCGTGTTTCACCGCGTGCCCACCAAACTCGTTGCGAAGTGCGGCAATCACCTTTGCGCCAAAGCTGTCTGCCTGACGGGATCGGAGTCTCATCAGCAACGAGAGCGTAATGACGGGCGCGGGAACGTTCAGATCAATCGCCTCCTGCACCGTCCAGCGACCTTCCCCGCTGTCCTCAACGTATCCCTTGAGATCGGTCAGATTGCCATCGCGAGCGAACGCCTGCGCTGCAAGTTCGTTGAGCCACGAGCGAACCACCGACCCCTGATTCCACAGCGCCGATATTTTCGCAAGGTCGAGCTTGAATTCGCTCGACGCGTGAAGAATCTCATACCCCTCGGCATAGGCCTGAAGCATTCCGTATTCGATGCCGTTGTGCACCATCTTCACGTAGTGACCTGCACCGGTCGGCCCGACATGCGCATATCCATTGGGAGGCGCGAGCGTCTTGAAGATCGGCTCGCACAGTGCAAAGGTGGCGTCAGAGGCACCGACCATTTCGCAGTATCCCTCCTTCAACCCCCAGACGCCACCACTCGTGCCAGCGTCGACAAATTCGATGCCTTTCTTCGCGAGTTCGGCGCTGCGCCGCAGCGTGTCATGAAAGTTTGAGTTTCCACCGTCGATAATCACATCACCGCGTTCGAGATGCACGGCCAGATCGGTGACAGTATCATCTGTGGGCGCGCCGGCCGGCACCATGACCCAGATAATACGTGGCCTCGAGAGTTTACCGACGACTTCGGCAAGGCTGCTGGTCGCGGTAGCGCCGAGGCCGACTGCACGATTCACCGCATCCGCACTGCGGTCGTAAACGACGACTACGTGGCCGCCATTGATTAATCGCTCGGTCATATTGCCACCCATCTTGCCGAGGCCGATCATTGCTAATTGCATGTTGTTCCTGTTTGGTAAGATTATTTCAATTTTCTCGAGTGAGAACACCGAGCGCGCCGAGGCCAAGGCGCACCGCTTCGGGATTCACGGCGTGGACGCAGTGCACTCCTCGCTGCCGGGCTGGCTCGAGATTCTCTTCCCGGTCGTCAACGAACACCGTGCGTTCGGGTACGGCGTGCGCGATGTTGAGTGCCCTGTCGTAAAACGTGTCCTGCGGCTTCTGCGCACCGATGTACGCTGATGTGATGAACGCAGAGAATATCGGCGTCAGATCAAAATGCTGAACCCGATATGCGTTGAGTTCCGCGGACTCATTGTTCATTGTCATCATGCGCCATTTCTTCCGCACAGCCAGATCATACATGAGCCTGATGGTTACGGGATCCGGAACGCTCTGGGCGTACATGAAGGCGATAAATGCTTCGCGTGTGAAAGTGCGCTCCTCGCTGAATACCGTGAAACCAAGATATTCGTCGAGCGTCATGCGGCCGCACTCCCACGTCTGCACAGCTTCTTCGTGCTTACGTTCAAAGTCCGCAAAATCAAAATGGAATTCTGTTGCCGCCTTTGCACGCTGCTCGTGATCCCATCCATTCGTCCCCAGCACGCCACCTACGTCGCACAGGATCAACTCGATCGACGGATTATTCATCAACAAGCACCGCGCGGGCAGGTGCGCCATCGCATCCGGCGATTTTGATCGGCAGGCAGTAAAAGGTGTACGCTCCTTGTGGAACATCCACGAGATTCAGACCCTCGACAATCACAACACCGGCGCCGAGCAGCGTCAGGTGCGTGCGATGGTGGCCAGAGTGAAACTGCTCGATCGACAGATAATCGATTCCGACCAGCTTCACACCGAGCTTGACGAGATATTCTGCCCCATCCGGTGCCAGATACGTAAAGTCCCGATGAAAGTCGGGATCCTGCGTGAGATAGCCCGAATTTCGCGTCTTCAACAGCACCCGGGTCACACCCGAGAGGTCATGCTTCTCAAGATCCCCCGCTGTGACCGCCATGATCTCCGGCCCGAATTCCAGTACCGTCGCGGAACCCATCATGATTTCGAGCGGTAACTGATCGACGGTCGCACCATTCTCAAAGAAATGGTACTTCGCGTCCACGTGCGTCCCCGTATGAGACCCGAAGGACAGGTTCGAGACGTTGGCTCCAGCGCCTAAGGCGATCGATTGCTGAAGGGAAACGTGAATTTCCGGATTTCCAGGATATATGAGTCCGCCGTCCCGGATCGGAACGCTTACATCGTAGATTCGTTTCATATAGGGTATTTGGCTAGCAACAGTCGTTCCGCGGCACGTATGCCGAGACTAGGGAATATGCATCGAAGAATCCCGCGAATTGCTGCGAAAGTCGCAATTGCCGCCCTGCTGTGGGCCGGCACTGCATTGAGCGCGCAGGCACAGAGGCGTGATCTGCGCGACGAGCCCAGACCCACGATCTCCCGCGCCAGCGGAGCCTGGTTGCTTGACCTCCCCCCAGCAATGGAGGACGCCCTGGACCGGTACAATCGTGACTTCGAGCCCTGGACCGTCCAGGATTATCGTGGGGTGAGCGACTATGAGCCCTCTCCACGCCAGCTTCCGTGGGCCGTTATCGGCGACTTCAATGGCGACGGACGCCCTGATCTGGCTGTGGCCGGCCGTACCGACCGCGACGTGGTAGTGGTTTTCGTCCTGTCGTCAGGTCGAAGCAAATATCGAGCTGTGGAGGCAGAGCGCGAGCCGTACGATCCTGATGATCGAATGTCGATTCGGGTCCCCACGCTCACTTACATGTATCCAGGTCGCTACGTGGTAGCCGATCCGAGGCTGGCATATCCGAGACAGATCGTTGTGGATCAGGCAGCTGTCCAGATTAGCGGTGGTCGTCGCCAGGGTGCGGTGGTGTACGTCGTCGAGAATAACGCTGTGGTGCCGTATTACCTCTCAGACAGGACAGCTGGCCCACCACCTCGGGGAACGCAGCCAGTACGCCCTGAAAGGCCCGTAAGGCCCGTAAGGCCCGTGCGCCCGGATACACAACCCGTCACGAAGGGAAACTTGGAGACTCGGTAGCGCTCAGCGTAAAGCGCGGAATTTCGGCGCTGAAGCGCTCCCCCTCCCCCTCCCCCTCTCCCTCGGCGGCTGGCTGCAGGAAGAAATATTCGCCCTCCATGTAGCCTTCACCACTCTTCAGGACGCAAAAACTCTGATATTCATGGACTCGCGACGGGCGGATCACGGGCTGCTCGCCGACGACGCCGTCACCGACTACTTCGGTATCCTCGCCGATATCATCATGAATGAGCCAGCGACGCGATAGCAACTGGGCCGGCCGATCCCCCACATTCTCCACTCGGATGAAATACGCGAAGACATAGTGCTGCGCCGCAGGATCCGACTGGTCCTTGAGGTACACGGGCCGGACGGTGATGCGAATGCCGTTGGACATCCGGTAGAAAAATGGGTTGGTCAAGCTGACATTCCCACAGTGAATCGGGTCAGAAAGGGTTCCAAAGCAATCGGGGCGAAGGCGACCAAAATCGCCTTCGCCCCGAAAAGATAAGCTCACGGACCGCCAGCTTACCAGATCACAACGGCATCTGCTGTCGGAAGAGCCATCGGCGTACCTGGCTTGCAGCCCCACGCCTTTGCGAATTCAGGCATGTTGGAAAGCGGCGCATTGACGCGCCAGATTGCCGGGCTATGTGGATCAGTAGCAATCCGCGCACGCGCCGCCTGAGGGGTCGTATTCGAACGCCAGATCTGAGCCCATGCAAGGAAGAAACGCTGTTCCGGAGTGAAGCCGTCAATCTTCGTACGAGGCTTGTTGCCGAGGGCCTTCTCCATCGCCGCGTAGGCAATCGTGAGACCACCGAGATCGGCAATGTTTTCACCGTTGGTGAGTTTGCCGTTCACATGGACTGAATCGAGGATAGTTCTCGTGTCGAACTGAGCTGCGTAGGCATCCGTCCTGGATTTGAAGTTCGCGAGATCGCCCTTGGTGAACCAGGTCTTCAGATTCCCGTGCGCGTCGAACTGCGCGCCCTCGTCGTCAAAGCCATGACTCATTTCGTGGCCGATGACCGCGCCCATTCCACCGTAATTGACGGCATCGTCGGCATTGGGATCGAAGAACGGAGGCTGCATGATGCCAGCCGGAAAGACAATCTCGTTCATCGATGGGTTGTAGTACGCGTTGACGGTCGGCGGGCTCATCCCCCAGCGCGACCGATCCACCGGCTTGTTGATCCGGGCGATGTCGTCCGCATTATTGAACGCCGTTACCGCTTGGGCGTTTGCGTAATACGAAGCGCCCGGCGTGATGTGCAGGGCACTGTAGTCCTTCCACTTGTCCGGATATCCAATCTTCTGCACAAAGGCATCGAGCTTCTTGTACGCCATATCCCGCGTGGAGTCACTCATCCACGTGCGGCTTGCGAGGCGCGTCCTGAATTCTGCCTTGATATTGTTGACCATCGCATTCGCGCGCGCCTTGGCCTGCGGCGTGAAGTACTTCGCGACGTATGCTTTACCGAGCGCTTCGCCAAGCGCGCGATCGGTGGACGAGATGCAGCGCTTGTAGCGCGGCAGCTGCTCCTTTGCTCCGGTGAGATTCTGGCTGAACGCGAACGCCTCGTCCACAAATGGAGTACTCAACGTATTCGCGGCGCGGCTGACGACATTCCACGTGAAGTACGTCTTCCACGTATTTACGGGGACCGCGTTGAGCAGAGAGTCCACCGCAACAATGAACTTGGGATTTGATACGTCGATCGCAGTTACTCCTGATGCGTGATCAGCAGCAAAAAATGCCTTCCAGTCGAAGCTCGGGGCAAGCGCGTCGAGTTGGGCAGGGGTCTTCCGATTGTAGGTCAATTCGGGATTACGCGACTCAACACGAGTAAGGTGCGAAGCGGCAATGGAAGTCTCGAGCGCGAGAATACTTTGCGCGTCGGCTGCTGCTTTTTCCGGCGATTCACCAACCAGCACAAGATCGTTAGCGATGTGTTTTACATATGCATCCCGTATCGCAACGGTGGCTGCATCTGTCTTGAAGTAATAGTCGCGGTCCGGCAGGCCGATACCGCCCTGGCCAATACCGCCTATGACCTCACTGCTGTTCTTGGCATCCTGAGTGGATCCGAAACGAAACAGGACCCCTCGTCCAGCGGCGGCTTCGGATATCAGATATTTCTTGACGTCGGCCGGTGTGCTTATCGCGGCAATTTGCCGCAACGTTCCCTGGATTGGTTGATCTCCGGCCTTCTCGATAGCGGTAGAGTCCATGCAGGCCGCGTAGTAGTTGCCGACTTTGCGAACGTCGGCGTCGGTTGCTGTAGTTCTGTGCGCAGCAGCGTCGTCAAGCACAACCTTGAGCTTCTCGTTATTCGCATCAGCAAGTTCGTTGAACGAACCCCACTGAGCGTACGCGGGAGGGATCGGATTTGCCTTCAACCAGCCACCGTTAGCGAACTGATAGAAGTTCGTGCACGGAGCGCAGGTCGTGTCGAGATTGATCGGATCGAGCGGCTGGGTCTGGTGATATGTACCTTGAGCGCCAGCACTACTCGCGATCAGGGTGACGATCAGCCCGATAAAGATACGTTTCATGACAGGGATGATTCGGTGGTAATGGAGCGTGACGCTACCGCTTGACACGGCGCTTCCCCGTTTTCTTCTTCCTGCGGGGCGCAGGTTTGTCCTTCATTATGCTCCCTCTGCAATTCGGCGCACCGCACAGGCACTTGTAGAACTGCGCCATTTCCTCGTCGTCCTCACCCGTGCGCTCGTACTGATAGTCGTACACCAGCTCCTCGCCGGGCGCAATCGTGCGTATCGCCTCGATGAATATTCTGCGATCCTCGATCACAGCTTCACAGTTCGGATCGCAGGAGTGGTTGATATAGATCGCTTCATTCCCGTTGACTGCACCATCCACAACAATGCTCGGCGTAACCGTAAACAGAAACGTGTGATGACGACGCATGTGCGTCTCATCGTAGCGATCGTCTGCTACATCGTTGGAGATTCGCTCGCCAGTGTACTCGATTACGCGCTGTCCCTTGCGAATCTTCTTGTTCGCAAATGCACCCTTGCCCTGGATGCCCGACTGACGCACATCGAAGTAGCGCGAGTGCATGTTCGCGAGCTTGGCGGTCGGAATACGTGTCACTGGTGCAGCTTTCCTTGCCGCCTTGGTCGTCGTCTTGCGGCGTGCCTTCCCACCCGTCTTGCTAGCCGGAGCGCTCTTGCGCTTCACGATCTTCTTGCGTGCTGGCATCAGACTTCTTCCGCGACAATCATCGCTCGGCATTCGCCGAAGCCGATCCGTACACTTCCTTCACGTTCGCAATAGCCGCGCAAGATCACTTCGTCTCCATCTTCCAGAAATTGTCTCTGCTCACCGGTCGGTAGAGTCAGTGGTTCAGTACCGCGGCGGGTAATCTCAAGGAGGCAGCCGCGTTCACCTGGGTTCGGGCCTGACACAGTACCGCTCGCGAGCAGGTCGCCGGGCCGCAGGTCACATCCGTTGCTCGTATGATGCGCCACCATCTGGCCCATCGTCCAGTACATGTCCTTGAAAGTACCGTGGCTCAGTCGCATCGGCGGCATCTCCGCCTCGCGCATCTGCTCGCTCAGGAGATAGACCTCGAGCTGGATGTCGTACCCACCTTCGGCCTGATCGGTTTCATCGTTCAGATAATCGAGCGGCTGCGGATCACCGTCTGGTCGCGCGTACGCCGGAGTACGAAATGGCTCCAGCGCCTCTCGCGTCACGATGAACGGTGAGATGTTGGTCGCGAAGCTCTTGGCGAGGAATGGGCCGAGTGGCTGGTATTCCCACGACTGGATATCACGCGCCGACCAGTCGTTGACGAGACAGAATCCGAAGATGGCGTCGGACGCGTCCGCTATCGGAATCTGGTCACCCATCGCATTGCCACGCGCGATGTAGGCACCGACTTCGAGCTCGTAATCCAGTTGTTGTGACGGGCCGAAGGTCGGCGCGTCCTGGCCGGCCGGTCTCGTTTGACCATGCGGCCGGACCACGGTTTCCTTCAACGAGATGGACGATGCACGGCCATGATAGCCGATCGGGATCCACTTGTAATTTGGAAGCAGTGGATTGTCCGGGCGGAACATGCTTCCAACGTTCGTTGCGTGGAAGATCGACGCGTAGAAGTCGGTGTAGTTCCCGATGCGGGCTGGCATGTAGATAACAGCGCCGTCCATCGGATACAGCAGATTGCGTGGCAGCGGGATTCCCCGATGCGTACGGCCGTCGCCGCTCAACAATGCACTTACTTCTGCGCGCAGCGCCGACAGGTTTTCGGGATCGACGGTCATCAACTCATTTAGTGTCGATTGTGCGGCAACGTACGCAGCATCCGCGGCGCGCCCTCCAAACAGACTCTCGTCTGCGCAGACAGCCAGATCCAGGATCTGATCGCCGATTGCAATACCACCGCGCGGGACCGCCTCTTCGTCAAATTCGCTGAAGACGCAGAATGGAAGATTCTGAATCGGGAAATCGCAGCCGGGAACGTTTGCGGATTCTACCCAGCAGCGGAGCGATGCATCGTGTGTAAGGTTTACTGGCATTCAGGATATGGACAGAGCGTGAAGGTCATCGACCGGCTCGCGGAAGGAACAGGATCCGAATGAGGTGACGAAATTCGCTCGAGCATCGCGAATCACGTCAGCAGCGACTTTGTGTCCGCCAAACTCGATCGATTCATCGGTAAAATGAAATTCGGTTGCATTTGTCGCAAGCAGCGCCGAGCGCACCATCTCCTCATCGGCGCCAGTCCACGCCAGGGCGGCCGCTACGAACATGTTGAGATAACCGAACATGACGCCGCGCGGAGGCTCGTCCGCATACGTCAGACGGTACTCGGCGCGAATCGGGTGATGCAATCCCGCGGTGAGCTTGAATGCGAGCCGCGAATCGCGGCACGCGATCATGAAGCGCGCAACGTCGGCTGCATGCGGAAATGCGTTTGCAGTGACCCCGCCAGTGCGGATCTTCGCGGATGCGCCGACTCGCTTGATTGCAGCTACGAGCGCCGTCGGGTCGGAGCTGATCGGGATCTCGAAATACGGTGCAAACTGCCGCGGCATGATGGCCGCGGCGGCAGCGATCTCGCCGACCGTTGACGCTTTCATCTCGAATGCATCGATGACGGCGTGGCCAATTTCGGAGCCGCTCCAGTGACGGCAGTTGAACTTGAGAGAGAGATCAACGTCCGCGGCTATGTCGGGACCAGCAAGAGCGCTCAGACGCCAAGGTTCACTCGCTTCGCCGCGCGGGAGAAATGCCGCAGCGGCCTCATCGAACTCGCGGAGTCGGACAACGGGCACGACAAAGCGACCCAGCATTCGGCGGTCCGGGTCGCGAAGATATTTCGCGTACGACTCTACCGCGGCACCCATTTCCAGGGAGGCGGGCGGGAAAAGACCGGCATAGTCTACGACGCCGGCAAGTAGAATTTCTAGACTTTCCTTCATTTTCTCACGAAACGTAAATCTACCGTGAGAAAGGGCCTAAGCCAGCCGGAAATGCTCTCACAAAAGAGGGTTTTCGCGTTGACAGCCACCCACCCCCGACTAATGGTAGCTCGTCGGGCTCATAACCCGAAGGTCGCGGGTTCAAATCCCGCCCCCGCCATTCGACGGCCGGCCCCTCGGGCCGGCCGTCGTTACGTTGTAACTCGAAGCATGGGTGAGGTACGGCAGGGTAGCTCAGCTGGTGAGAGCGCACGACTCATAATCGTGAGGTCGCGGGTTCGATCCCCGCCCCTGCTACTAAAAACGGTACACAAAACCAACCGTCCAGCCTGGCGCGCTCGAACGCACCAGACTGGACGGTTTCTGCATCCACTTCCCCCGCCATGCTGGACCGAGCATGACTCGCCCGGGGAATCCATGATAGCGCAACGATATCGAACAGCGCTGAACTGTTTACCCACACCAGCTGGTTCATAGCCCGTGTTCAGCGAGATTTACGGCTTGCTCGCCTTCGTGGAATCCGTATAAAAGCGATACAATACTTCGTCGCCCCGAACGAGTCCGTACACTTCGCGGGCAATGCGCAACTGCGTAGCCGTATCCGTACGAACGAGCTTCTCTGTCCGGGCGAGTGAATCGACAATCCGAGCCAGCGAATCGCTACCAACGGTCAGTTCGTTGATGCGACGATGCTGGCGCATGATATCAAACGTGCTGTATTCTCCGCCCAGCAGCGCGAATACCAGGGCGCCCAGTATCAAGGCGCCCCAGATCAACCGTCCCGTCATTCGGCAGCCGGATTACAGGCCGTACAGCGCCGCGCCCGGGAATTCCGCGAGATCGCCGAGTTCCTCTTCGATGCGCAACAGCTGATTGTACTTCGCGACACGGTCTGTGCGGCTCGCCGAACCGGTCTTGATCTGGCCTGCGTTCACAGCAACCGCGAGATCCGCGATGAAAGTATCTTCGGTCTCGCCCGAACGATGCGAGATAATGCTCTGATAACCGTTGGCGCGCGCCAGCTCAATTGCCTCCAGCGTCTCCGTCAGCGTTCCAATCTGGTTCAGCTTGATCAGGATCGCGTTGGCCACGTCCTCGTTGATTCCACGCGTCAGGTACTCACTGTTGGTGACAAAGATGTCATCGCCCACCAACTGTACGCGCCCGCCCAGCGCAGCTGTAAGCTCGGCCCATCCCTTCCAGTCGCCTTCAGCCAGTCCGTCTTCAATCGACACAATTGGAAATTTGTCGAGCCACTTCGTGTAGAGCGCAATCATTCCCGCTGCGTCGTGCGTACCGCCACCGCTCTTCTTGAAGGTATACTTGCTGCCCTTGAACAATTCTGACGCAGCGATGTCGAGTGCGAACGCAACGTCCTTGCCGGGTTTGTAGCCAGCTGCCTCGACGGCTTGTACAAGCACGTTGAGCGCTTCTTCATCGTTCGGCAGATCCGGTGCAAAGCCGCCTTCATCGCCTACCGCCGTCGAAAGGCCACGCTTTGTCAGCACTTTCTTGAGCGAGTGGAACACCTCGGCGCCCATGCGAAGTGCCGTCGCAAAATCGCCCGCGCCAATCGGAACGATCATGAATTCCTGAACGTCGACGGTGTTCGAAGCGTGCGCACCGCCGTTCAGCACGTTCATCATTGGCATGGGGAGCACACGCGACATCGGGCCACCGACGTAACGGTACAGCGGCAGGTCAAGCTCACCGGCCGCAGCGCGAGCGGCGGCGAGTGACACCGCGAGAATGGCATTCGCACCGAGCCGGCCCTTGTTGTCGGTTCCGTCCAGCGCGATCATCGTCCGGTCCAGAGCCATCTGGTCCAGCGCATCGAGTCCGATGACCTCGGGTTGAATTTCATCCTCGATTGCCGCAACAGCCTTCTCCACTCCCTTGCCGCCGTATCGGTCAGCGTCACCATCACGCAACTCCAACGCTTCGTTCTCGCCAGTCGACGCACCACTTGGAACAGCAGCGCGGCCGGTGACGCCGCTGTCAAGAGTTACGTCCGCCTCTACTGTCGGATTTCCGCGACTATCCAGAATCTGACGTGCGTTGATTTCGATGATTGCTGACATGGGATGATTCTTATCGGTTGAGGTAATGATCGTTCATGACTGACTCCATTTTGCCGTGCACTGTCTCAGCAAGTTCGTCCCGTTGATCGTACTGCAATCCCGCGGTCGGGATCTGATCCAACAAGAAAAGATCCACGTCGCCAGGATGCATGAAAAGCCGGCCTTTTGAAAGGATCTCAAGCGTACCGTAAATAACCACTGGGACGATCGGTGCTGCTGCCTTGATCGCGAGTACAAACGGCCCTTTCTTGAACTGCCGAAGCGGGTATTCCGTACCCCGCGTTCCCTCGGGGAAAACTACTACCGAACTTCCCTCCCGTATCCGGGCGGCGGCAATGTCGTACGCGCCGAAGGCGGCCTTCTGGTTTTCACGCGCTATCGGCACGGTTCCCAGCGCCCGCATTCCCGCGCCAAATACCGGAATCTTGAATAGCTCCGCCTTGGCCACAAAATTGTTGCGCGGAAGGCGAGCGACAAGCGCCAGAATATCAAAAAGCGATACGTGATTGCATATGAAGATGAAAGTGCCTTGTGGCTCCAGCTTCTCGAGGCCGTGAACTCTCACGTGAACGCCAGCGGCCCACAAAGTCGCTCTCGCCCAAGCCCGAGGTAGCACTTCGTACAGGCCCCCTCGGCGGTTTGGCACTCCGACCAGCACAGCTAGAATGAGAATCACGGCGAAGACAATCGTCAGCACGCCCAGAACAAGCATCGTAAAGATCGTGCGGATCACCGACATCACGAATTACCAAAATGATCATAGCCCATTGGCTCGATCTGGACGGGACTACCGTGCATCGTCACCCTGACCTCGGGCGCTCCATCAACGACCGTTCCGATCTCCGTAAGCGGCAGAGCAAAGCGTTGGCGGAAGGCGTCGCAATCGATCGGAATGGCGGAGGTCACCAGTAGTTCATATTCTTCCCCGCTCCGAACAGCGTCGGTCACATCAACTCCGCTCATCACCGGCACGCGATCCATATCCAGGTCGATGCGCACGTTACTGGCTGCGGCAATGTGAGCCGCATCGGCAAGCAGGCCATCAGAAATATCTATCGCAGCGCGCACACCGCGGCCGGCGAGCCAGCGAGCCTCGCGTATTCGCGCTCGCGGTTCCGCGAATCTTGCGCGCCACTCTTGCTTCAGCTCGGTTTGATTGCGAAGCGCGGAGAGTGCTGCTGCGGGACCGCCGAGTGCGCCAGTAACGTATACGTGATGACCAGAGCGTGCAGCATCGCGACGCAACGCCTCGCGAGTGTTTCCAAAAACAGTCACGGTCAATGACAGTACGGGGCCACGCGTCGTATCACCTCCGAAAATCCTGACTCCCGCAGTCGTCGCTGCTCGTGCAATTCCGTCGCCGAGAGCGTCAAGATCTTCCCGCACTTCGGAGGGCGTCATGAGCGCGACCAGAATGCCGATGCCCGTGGCGCCGGTTGCGGCAAGGTCGCTGAGGGCAGCCGTCACGGCGCGATAGCCAATCTCGTCAAGCGAGAGCCAATCGCGCCGAAAATGTACGTTCTCTACAGATGTGTCGGTGCTGATCGCGACCATGTTGTCGCGCGGCACATGGATCAGTGCGGCGTCGTCTCCAATTCCGGATGCGACTCGACCGAATCGTCGGATCAGTCGCCGGATGAAACGAAATTCCTTGCCAGGCCCAAAGGCGATCTCACCTTCATGCATCAGGCGAGAGTTGGTAATGATGCAAGTATCGGGTATCGCGGAACTGCTGCATCCAGCGACCACGCTTGCGGCAAACGATCAAGTACATCCATCAGTCGATAACCGCGGATGCCGGGCGTGAGCTCGGCCGCGCGTCCGTGCACCCATGCAGCGCAACTTGCCGCGATGTCCGGCGCGCATCCCTGCGCGAACAGGGTAGCGATCATTCCACCAAGTGCGTCGCCACTACCGCCCGTTGCAAGCAGAGGTGTGCCCGATGCAATGACATGCCTCTCGCCGCCGGGTGACGTCACGACCGTCGGCGTCCCCTTCAGGAGCACAGTCGCGCCAATTCTGCGCGAGACTTCCAGCCCGATATCGAAACGATGCTTCAGCACGTATCCGACATCGTGACCCGTGAGCCTTGCCATTTCGCCTGGATGCGGCGTAATAATGGCGGCACGATCGCGAAGCAGTCCGGCAAGCTCATCCAGTTGCCCGTCAAACGCATTCAGCGCATCCGCGTCAAGCACAACCGGACCGCGCCAGGATCGCAGCGTCTCGTGAATGAACCACGTGATCTGTTCGTCGCGGCCGAGTCCGGGGCCGATCAACACGGCATCCGCCCAGTCGGTAACGGCGGCGATGGTGTCCTCGAGCGGCGCGGCCAGGGCTTCCGGCAAGCAACTGTGCACCGACGCGATATTCTGTGACGCGGTGATCACCTTGACGAGTCCCGCACCGCTTCGGAGCGCGCCGGTTGCGGCAAGGATCGCGGAGCCGGCCATGTGCCCGGCCCCCGCGACAATTGCAACGCTCTTGCGGGTTCCCTTGTGCGCATCAGGCGCGATATCAGGCGTGTTTGCGCGTACGAAGTTCCCGTCAACCAGGATCGGTAGCGCGTCAGCAGTCGCGCCAAGGCCGATATCGATGATCACTATCTCGCCGCACTCGGCGCGAGATATCAGCGCTCCTCGCTTGCAGGTTCCAAAACCGATCGTGAAGTCGGCGGTCACACTACCAGTGGCAGCGCCGGTATTCGCGTCAACCCCACTAGGCAGGTCGAGCGCAACGACGATGGATCCAGCAAGCCGCGCGGCTGCTACTTCAGCGACCGCAGCACTTACGGGAGGGCGTGGCGCGCCAGTGCTGCCTGTTCCGAGCATCGCGTCGACAACGAGGCCACATGGAGTGACGGATGCGCCAGGCAGGTTCGGTCGGATGACGTCGCGTTCAGCAATCGCATCGGCTGTTTTCGCGGATGCAACCTCGCGCACAGTCACCTCAACTCCAACGGCGTGCAAGGCTCCAGCCAGCGCCCAGCCGTCCCCACCGTTATTGCCGGGCCCGGCAAAGATTGTGACACCGCGACGAAGGGCTTCTGGATACCGGAAGCAAAGTACCGATGCAGCATTGAATGCCGCAGCGCGCATGAGCGCACGCGACGGAATTCCGGACGCTATGCCTGCGGCGTCGAGCGCTCCGGATTCTTCAGCATTTGCGACGCGAACAGACATTGATCCTGAGGAAGCGGCTCAAACGAGCGCACTACCGTTCCATGGATAGCGACGCTCGAAAGCCTCGAAGAAGTCGAACACTTCACTGAACTGCTCGCGAGTATCTGTGGGCTGGCTCGCGAGGAAACCAAGGTCAACGAGCGTGAACACTACCGAGCCTATATCATCGGTCGAGCCAATACCCCAGCGCTCGAGCACTATTCGCGCCATGATCCCATATCTCTCGATAGCAAGATCCCGACAGGCGAAGGCCAGCTCCTTGCCTGTAATGTGTCGCCGCTCCTGAAGCTGCGCCTGCGCGTACTCCAACGCGGCCAGAACGAAAAGATATGCGCCCTCTTCGAACCGCGATTCGCGCTGAAGAATCTGCTCCATCACTCCGTCGCGAAATGCGAGTTCCGCCATCGCTACTCCTCACCCCGCGGAAGAAAACTTCCCGGGTACAACGGAAAACGCGCGCTCAACTCGCGTACTTCTACGCGAACGGCTGACGTCACCGAAGCGTCGTCCGGTGCCTTCGCGATTCTGTCAATCAGGTCAGCGATCTGCCGCATATCGGCCTCGCGCATGCCGCGCGTCGTGACAGCCGGAGTGCCAATTCTGACGCCGCTCGTGACGAACGGAGACTGCGTTTCCCTGGGCACCGTGTTCTTGTTGACCGTTATCGCCGCGAGGTCCAATGCTTTCTCCAGCACCTTGCCAGTCAATCCTCTGTTCCTGAGATCGACGAGCATGAGATGCGTATCGGTACCCCCCGAAACAATGTCCATTCCACGCTCTGTCAAGGCCGAAGCGAGGGATTTGGCGTTCGCAATGATTTGCGTGCAGTAGGTCTTGAAGGATGGATCCAGCGCTTCCTTGAGCGATACCGCCTTCGCCGCGATCACGTGTTCAAGCGGGCCGCCCTGAATTCCAGGGAACATTGCCTTGTCGATCGCCTTTGCGTGCTCAGCTTTGCAGAGGATCAGTCCGCCTCGCGGTCCGCGAAGCGTCTTGTGCGTCGTGGTCGTGACAACGTCCGCGTATGGAACGGGCGACGGATGCAGACCCGTCGCAACTAGGCCCGCGATGTGCGCCATGTCAACGAACAGCTTCGCATCAATCTCCCTGGCGATTTCCGCGAATGCAGGAAAGTCGATAGTACGCGCATACGCGCTTGCACCGGCGATGATCATCTTCGGCCGTTTCTCGCGCGCAATTGAACGAACCATATCGTAGTCGATATAGCCCGCGTCGTTCACACCGTAGTGTATCGCGTTGTACAACAATCCCGAAAAATTTACAGGCGAGCCGTGTGTGAGATGTCCTCCCTGCGACAGATCGAGACCTAGGACCGTATCGCCCGGCTTGAGGAAGGCGAGATATACCGTCGCATTCGCCTGTGCTCCGGAATGCGGCTGCACGTTCGCGTGGTCTGCCCCGAACAACTGCTTGGCGCGATCGATGGCAATCTGCTCGACACGATCCACAACCTCACAGCCACCGTAGTAGCGCTTTCCCGGCAGCCCTTCCGCGTACTTGTTGGTGAGCGGTGTTCCCATCGCCTGTAGAACCGCGAGCGACACAAAATTCTCGCTCGCAATCAACTCGAGACCATGCCGCTGCCGCTCGGTCTCATCGATGATGAGACGTGCGATGTCTGGATCTGACTCCCAGACCGCGCCAAGCTCTCCCGTTGCAGGCAATGTGGACACGCTCATTTGGTTACAACCCCCGAAAAAACGAATAGAACTACGACAGATGGTAGTGCGGCGTTGGAACGCCGCACTACCATACAGCAATGTCGGTCGTAGTGGCTCGGTAGCGTCAGGACTTCCTCGGCCACTGCGGCCACGTCTTCATCATGGAATTTACAGCCTTGAGCCGCCGCTCCGCGAGCCGGTCAGCGGCCACATACGTCGGTATGCCATCTGTACGGGCGATTTCGAAGACGCCCAGCATCGTATCGTAGATCTCGTCCGCCTTGCGGAATGAGCGCTTCGCATCCCATCCTGCCAGCTCACTGTACACGTTGATCACGCCACCCGCGTTTGCTACGTAGTCAGGTGCGTAAAGAATTCCGCGCTCCTGGAGCATGTCGCCGTGCCGTTCTTCAAGCAACTGATTGTTGGCAGCGCCAGAGACAATCTCGACCTTCAACTTCGGAATGGTCTTGTCGTTGATTATCCCACCGAGTGCGCACGGCGCGAAAATATCGGCCTCTACGGCGTAGATCGCATCTCCCTCGACTGCAGTTGCACTCGTCTCTGCAAGAACCCATGCAACACGATCAGGATCGATGTCCGAAACGACAACTTTCGCACCAGCTTTATCCAGCGCCTTTGCCAGATGGCGCCCCACGTTGCCGCAGCCCTGGATGCTCACCGTCTTGCCTTCAAGATCATCCGAATCCCAGCGATACATCGCCGACGCCTGAATTGCGCGAAATACGCCATGCGCCGTCACTGGCGATGGGTCGCCGGAGCGTCCGGCCAGTCCGGCGACGTAGTCTGTCTCCATGTGGACAAAGTCCATATCCGACGTACTCGTGCCGACGTCTTCGGCGGTGACATACCGGCCGCCGAGACTCTCGACGAAGCGGCCGTGCGCGCGGAAGATCATCTCGCGACGCGACACGCGGTTGTCACCAATGATAACCGACTTGCCTCCGCCGAGGTTGAGCCCGGCGACCGCATTCTTGTAGGTCATACCGCGTGAAAGACGAAGAGCATCGGTAATTGCCTCCTCGTCACTCGCGTAGTTCCAGAATCGAGTGCCACCGAGTGCCGGACCGAGTGTCGTGTTGTGAATCGCGATGATGCCTGCTCATGGCCCATTTCAGCGATTGTGTCGAACAGCTTCATGCGTAGAGCTCCCGTGCAATGACGATGCGTTGAATTTCCGACGTCCCTTCGTAGATCTCTGTGATCTTCGCGTCGCGGAAAAACTTCTCCACCGGATAGTCTTTTATGTACCCGTATCCGCCAAATACCTGTATGGCTTCGGTGGTTACCCACATGGCCGTCTCGCTCGCGAAGAGCTTGGCCATTGATGCAGCCTGTTTTGCGCTCGATGCGTTCGCATCCTTCGCGCGAGCGGCCGCGTGCAACAGAGCGCGCGCAGCTGATATGCGCGTCGCCATGTCGGACAACTTGAACTGGATTCCCTGAAAGTTCTTGATTGGTTCCCCGAATTGCTTGCGTTCACCCGCATACGCGACAGCTGCGTCGAACGCTGCACGGGCAATTCCCAGCGCCTGTGCACCAATCCCCAGACGACCCGCGTTGAGCGAACGCATTGCGTAAACGTAGCCCATAGAAGGATCGCCGACGAGGTTGCTGGCCGGCACGCGAACATCTTCGAGCACGAGCTGCACCGTGGGCGAGGCTCGAAGTCCCATCTTGTCCTCCTTCTTTCCGACACTGAACCCAGCCATGTCGGGCGTCACGATGAAGGCCCCGATCCCACGAGCTCCTCTTCGATCTGCTGGAGAATCGGTGCGCGCCTGCACCATTATCACACCCGCGTATGGCCCGCTCGTAACCCACGACTTGGTTCCGTTCAGAACCCACGCATCACCGTCGCGCACTGCCTGCGTAGTGAGCGCAGCCGCGTCGGATCCCGCTTCTGCTTCCGAGAGCGCGAACGCTCCCAGTAATTCGCCGCGAGCCATCGGCTTGAGGAACCTCTGCTTCTGCTCTTCGCTGCCAAATCCACTGAGCATCTGCGTTGGAAGCGAGTTGTGCACGCTCATCATTACAGCAACCGATGCGTCAGCTGCAGCAATCTCCTCGAGCGCGACAAGGTACGTCACACTATCAACTCCCAACCCATCGTATTCTTCGGCAGTCAACATCCCAAGAAAGCCGAGATCGCCGAGCTTTTTGACCAGCGTCGGTTCAAAATACGAATCTCTGTCCCATTGCGTGGCATACGGCACTATCTCAGCGGCTGCAAAATCACGCGCCACTTTCTCGATCTCGCGCTGTTCTTCAGTGAGCGGGAAGAGATCAAGCATACTTGTAGAATCCTCTTCCTGATTTGCGTCCGAGCCAGCCCGCGGCGACGTATTTCCTGAGTAGCGGACAGGGCCGGTATTTTGGATCGCCGAGCCCCTTGTGCATCACTTCGAGGATCGCGACACAGGTATCGAGCCCGATAAAATCGGCGAGCGTCAGCGGGCCCATCGGATGATTCATTCCGAGTTTCATAACCGTGTCGATCGCTTCCGGAGTTCCGACGCCCTCCATCACGCAATACACCGCTTCGTTGATCATCGGCATGAGAATTCGATTCGCGACGAAGCCCGGATAATCGTTCACCTCGACGGGAGTCTTACCGAGCTTGGCGGCAAGCGCGACCACGGTTGCCGTTGTTTCGTCCGACGTCGCAAGCCCGCGAATGATCTCCACAAGCTGCATGACCGGAACCGGATTCATGAAGTGCATCCCGACGACCTTCTCCGGTCGGCCAGTCTGCGCCGCAATCTCGGTAATCGAAATCGAACTCGTGTTCGTCGCCAGAAGCGCGTCCGGCTTTGCGATCCTGTCCAGATCAGCAAAGATCTTGTATTTGAGTGCGACATTCTCCGTGGCCGCTTCGATTATCAACGAAGCTTCACGCGCGGCAGTCAGCTCTGTTGCAAGTGTGACGTTGGATAGCGTCGCGTCCTTCGCCGCCTGATCTATCGTCCCCTTCTTGAGCTGACGATCCAGATTCTTCTCGATTGTGGCCTTGCCACGGTTGAGCGCATCCTGGGATACGTCGATCATGGTAACCGGAAACGATGCATGCGCAAATACGTGAGCTATTCCATTGCCCATCTGCCCTGCACCGACAACGGCGATGCGGTCCGCCATGTTAGTCAAGCCTCATGTGATTCATTCCTGGAAAGACCGTTCTGCAGCCGGCCGCGATAACGTGCATGCAGATAGAAAAGAAATGCGAGCATTCCCAGCGCGGCGGCGACACCGCCCTCCGGGCCCCATGCGCCGCCAGTGAGCCACGTTGGCCCGTTGTTCACGACATGATAATTCGGCGCCGTGACGGCCAGTCCGCTGACCGATGTGTGGACTCCCGCTGCCATCGTCCAGTTCCACGCGAAGTGCGCCATCCACGCCGCATAAAGACTCTTGGTGACAAGCAGTATCGTACCAAGAAAAAATCCCGCGATGATCACTGCTGTGATCGTCTCGGGATCTGCCCCTGGATTGCGAAGATGCAATAGTCCGAAGACGATGCTTGTCGCGATCAGTGTGGTCTTCCACCCGATCGATTCCCGGAGCACCGAAAAGATGTAACCGCGCATCAGCAGCTCTTCCGATGCAGCGGCCGGAATCAGAAAGAGCGCCATCTCGGCCGCAGCCGTAAACCAATTCCCGGACGCTGCGGGAACAACGCGTAACTCGTGCGCGAGCAACAGCGCGAGACATGGGACGCCGATCGCGATCATGCCCATCAGAAACCCGCTCGTGAGCAGCGAAGGCGCTGCAGAACGTCGCGTCATCAGAACGAAATCCCACCCCAAACCATCCACCCAACGCAGCGAAACGGACGTCGCGATCAGAATCGCAATGAAATCCACCCAGTAGTACAGCACTGGGCGAACCCAGGCCAGAGCGGACACGCCCTGTAAACCCTGTGCAAGAGTCGCGGCGACAAGTGTCACCGCGACCCACACGAGTACGAAGATGAGAATTCGCCACGGTGCGCGAAGCTTTTGTTGCGACGGAGACAGAAATAGGAGAGCTCGTGCGTCCAACAATCAGCTCGGTCGCTCGACGCTCATGGCGACCGCGTTTCCGCCGCCGAGACATAGCGTCACAAGACCAGTGCGTTTCCCGCGATCCTTGAGCGCATAGAGAAGCGTAGTGAGAAGTCGAGCACCGCTCGCGCCGATCGGATGTCCCAACGCGATGGCGCCACCGTTCACATTTACCCTTGCGGTATCCCACCCGAGCCCGCGCGCATCGGCGATGGATTGCGATGCGAAAGCCTCGTTGGCTTCGATAAGATCGTAGTCACCGATCGTGGCGCCCGTTTTCGCCATCAGCTTCTGCACCGCGATAATTGGAGCGAAAAAGAGATCCTGCGGCTCACCACCGCCGGTTGCGTAGCCGGTGACGCGTGCCATGATCTCGAGGCCGTGGTCATTTGCGAACTGTTCGCTGACCACAACGACTGCGGCGGCACCGTCGTTCAGACTCGACGCGTTTCCGGCCGTCACCGTCCGATCAGCCGACTTGTCCTTGCCATCAAATGCGGGCCGCAGTTTCGCCAGAGTCCCAACGGTCGTGTCGCGGCGCGGTCCCTCGTCGGCATCCACGATGGTTGTGCCTTTCCGTCCAACGATCTCAACAGGAACGATCTCGGCCTTGAACTTTCCCGCGTCGATTGCAGCGATTGCCTTGGAGTGAGACAGAGCCGCGAAGACATCCTGTTCCTCGCGAGTGATCGTCACTTTTCGCGCCGTATAGTCGGCGTGTACACCCATGTGCACATCGCAGAACGAGCACCACAGGCCGTCCTTTATCAGGCCGTCGACCATGGTCTGGTCACCGAACTTTACGCCGCCGCGGTATCCGTATACGTAGTAGGGAGAGTTCGACATCGACTCCTGGCCGCCGGCTATGACCACCTGCTCATCGCCGGCCTTGATCGAAGAAGCCGCGAGCATGACCGCCTCGAGCCCGGATCCGCAAACCTTGTTGACGGTGACAGCGGAGACGGTCCCTGGAAGACCGGCCTTGAGCGCGGACTGACGAGCCGGCGCCTGACCGACACCCCCCTGAAGCACGTTCCCCATGATGACGTTGCCGACATCTTCGGGTGAAACCTTACCGCGACTTAGTGCAGCCCGGATGGCGATTGCACCAAGTTCGGGAGCCGATAGAGAAGCAAGGCCGCCGAGGAAACGCCCGATGGGCGTCCGGGCAGCCGAGACGATTACTGGTTGGCGTGAGAGATCTGACATGCTCGAAAGCTAATCGGAACCGTTGCGGTTTTCGCCGTTTCGCTGAACACACGTTTTGACA
>CAJDVC010000005.1_pt1 | contig 40949 bp, 36 predicted proteins | sample 7391211 | NCBI WGS metagenome assembly CAJDVC01 (sample SAMEA7055683, study PRJEB34461) | soil metagenome | biome: terrestrial ecosystem; feature: Peninsula; material: soil | place: Antarctica | collected 2016 | reverse complement strand
ATGGCCTGCCTCTTTCCACGCAGTGTGAAATGCGCGGATCTGTGCAGCCTGCTGGACATGGAACGGTTCGCCGGTCTCATCGAACTTGAGCGTCGAGCTCTGCAGATTCATGCCCAGCTTCGCCGCCCACGCCGCTGTGGCGTTGGTCGCGGCACCCCACCAGATGCGGTCGCGCAGACCGTCCGAGTGCGGTTCGATGCGCAGCAGCCCCGGCGGATTCGGGAACATCGGTCGCGGGCTCGGCTGTGCAAACCCCTCGCCGCGCAACAAGTCGAGGAACACCTCCGCATGACGCCTGCCCATGTCAGCGTCAGTCTGTCCTTCTGACGGGCTGTAACCGAAATGCCGCCAGCCATCGATGACTTGTTCCGGTGAGCCCCGGCTGATTCCCAACTGCAGCCGCCCACCAGCGATGATGTCGGCCGCTCCCGCATCTTCGACCATGTAGAACGGATTCTCGTAGCGCATGTCAATCACGGCCGTCCCGATCTCGATGCGACTGGTCCTCGCGCCGACTGCCGCCAGGAGCGGGAACGGCGATGCGAGTTGACGCGCGAAATGGTGCACCCTGAAGTACGCGCCGTCGGCGCCCAGCGCCTCGGCAGCAACGGCGAGATCGATGGATTGCAACAGCGCGTCGGACGCCGATCGAGTTTGCGATTGTGAGGACGCGGTCCAGTGACCGAATGACAGAAACACATGCCATGGGACATGGCAGTTGCAGATGGTCATTCCCACTCGATGGTGGCTGGTGGTTTGGAACTGACATCATAGGCAACGCGGTTGATCCCGCGTATCTCGTTCATGATACGATTCGAGATTCGGCCCAGGACATCGTACGGGAACGGATACCAATCAGCCGTCATACCATCACTGCTGGTAACGGCACGCAACGCGAGAACGTTCTCGTAAGTTCGTTCGTCACCCATTACGCCAACGCTTCTGATCGGAAGGAGTACGGCGAATGCCTGCCAGATCACGTCGTACAATCCCGCAGCGCGAATCTCTTCGAGATATACTGCATCTGCCTTGCGCAGCACCGCGAGCTTCTCGGTTGTAACGTCGCCGAGAATGCGGATTGCGAGTCCCGGTCCGGGAAATGGGTGACGCCCGACCATCTCTTCGGGAAGCCCGAGTTCGCGACCGACATTGCGCACTTCATCCTTGAATAGTTCGCGAAGCGGTTCGATCAGTGCAAATTTCATATCGCTCTTCAACCCGCCGACGTTGTGATGCGTCTTGATCGTCACCGACGCACCTCCCGTTGGTGAGAAGGACTCGATCACATCAGGGTAGAGGGTTCCCTGCACCAGAAATCGTACGTTGTCGCCGACATTTACCGCGGCTGCCTCGAACACGTCGATAAAAGTATGGCCGATGATCTTCCGCTTCTTTTCGGGATCCTCGACGCCAGCGAGGGCACCCAGGAAATCACTACTCGCGTCAACGGTTACGAGATCGACACCCATATGGGCTCGGAAGGTGCGCTCGACCTGCTCACGCTCGTTGAGTCGCAGCAATCCTGTATCAACGAAGATACACGTGAGTTGATCACCGATCGCCCGATGCACCAGAGCAGCTGCGACGGACGAGTCCACACCGCCGGACAGGCCACAGATCACTCTTGCATCACCGACGAGCTCCCGGATACGTGTCACTTCACGATCGACGAACGAACCGGGAGTCCAGTCGGGATGCACGCCGCAGATCCTGAAAAGGAAGTTCCTGATCAGCTCTGTCCCGCGCGGAGTGTGCGCGACTTCAGGATGAAACTGCACACCGTATATCGGGCGCGTTACATGTCTGAACGCCGTGACGGGATTTGTTCCGCTCTTCGCGGTGACAACAAAACCATCCGGTGGCGATTCGACGTGATCACCATGGCTCATCCACGCCTGCAGACACTCGCCCTCTTCGAACCCCGAGAAAAGCGCATCCGGCTCAGTGACGCAGACTTCTGCTCTACCATATTCACGCCTGCCAGCGCTCAGCACGGACGCACCGGATAATTGTGCAATGAGCTGCATCCCGTAGCAGATACCCAGCACCGGGGCCATGTCGAGCAGTGCCCGGTCCGCGGTCGGTGCGGCATCGCCGTACACAGAATTAGGCCCACCGCTCAGAATTATTCCTGACGGGGCCCATTCCCGCACCCACGCGATACTGCGCGTGGGAGGATGAATCTCGCAGTACACTTTCGCTTCACGCACTCTCCGCGCAATCAGCTGCGTGAATTGCGAGCCAAAATCGAGAATGAGAATTCTTTCAGCCGTCACCCAATACTCACAGTTTGATGATTTCCACTTCGCGGGTCTGGAGGTCGACCAGGGCGGCGGTGCACGATCCATACAGCCAGCCACACGCCTCTCCAGGATTGAGGATCAGCGTATCACCCCGCGTCTTCATTTCTACCTGATGCGAGCTTCCGTGGAACACGAACTGATGGTTGTCCAGGGAACGCTGATGAACCTCTCCTATGTCATGCACGATGAGTATCTGAGCCCCGGACACCTCGAAACTGTGCGGTGATTCGTACAGCTCGGTCCCAACCCCCTGAGTGGCCATCGCTGCAAGGGCCTCCGGATCGCCATCATTCCGCCCAAACACACCCAGCATCGGAATGTTCGCCTCATTCACCGGAGCGAGTGAAAACGGCGAACAGTGGTCGCCAGCATGCATGAGTAGACTGGCGCCTCCGGCAATCATTCGTGCCACAAGCTCCGCGATCGCGGGAACGCGATCGTGCGTATCTGCCAGTATCCCGACTCGCATCAGTCTTCGCTCCAGTGCGGCGCAGAAATCTCGCGACGCGTAAGATCAGCGTCGGACTCGCGCTCTGTGATCAACGCAAACCTGTCACCGTCCACCAGCACCTCGGCGGGGCGCGGGCGAGAATTGTAATTCGATGACATCGAATATCCGTACGCGCCAGCGGTCCGTATTGCCAGAAGACTCCCGGGCCCCACTTCGGGGATCAGTCTGCCGGTCGCGAAGAAATCGCCGCTCTCGCAAACGGGACCGACCACGTTCGCCAGCAAGCTCGGTTCCTCGGCAGTGTCAACACTCTCGATGTCGTGCAGCGACTCGTACAGCGACGGACGAATGAAATCGTTCATCCCCGCATCCGTTACGACGATCTCCGTCCCGCCACTACTCTTCCGATACAGAACGCGTGTAAGCAGAACGCCAGCATCTGCAACAATGAACCTGCCGGGTTCAATCATGATCTCTGTGTCGGGCTCCTCGGCGATTACGCGAAGCGCCTCCGCGTATCCTTGCAGGTACGCATCCCTGTCACCTGATGCGCCGAGACCCAGGCCACCTCCAAGATCGAGCGTCGCAATTCTTGCTATACCGGCACCCTCGATCTCGCGCTTGAACTGGACCAGGCAATGCGCGGCGCGAGCGTACGGTGCGACATCATCGATCTGTGACCCCAGGTGCGCCGCAATCCCGGTAAGTTTCAGATTCGGCATGTCAGCCATCGCACGCGCCACGCGCATCACTTTATCGTGCGGAATCCCGAACTTCATACCGAGTTCCGCTGTGCGGGTATACTTGTGTGGAGTATCTACCGCGATATCCGGATTCACGCGAAGCGCGACAGAGACAACCACTTGCAGGCGAGCGGCAACCTTCTGAAGCGCGACGATCTCGCCTTCGGACTCCACATTGATGCTCTTCACCCCGGCGCGGACCGCACGCTCCAGTTCAACAGCGGTCTTCCCCACTCCACTGAAGACCATGTCGCGACCATTGAATCCTGCTGTCAGCGCGCGATGCAGCTCCCCGCCGGACACGATGTCAACGCCAACGCCGCGCGACTTGAGCAACGCCAGTATCGCCCTGGACGAATTCGCCTTCACACTGTAATGAATGTGCACCGGCAGCCCGGCGAGAGCTCGTCTGAGCGCGTCAAGCCGGTTGCAGATCGTCGCCGTGCTGTAGACGTACGTCGGAGTTCCGACGCGTTCCGCAATTGCACCGAGGCTGACGCCCTCGCACCACAGAGCACCCTCGCGCCGGGCATAGCCCGGCGCTTCTAGTACGCCTTGGCCCACAGCGCCTCTGCGACAGCGTTCTCACCACACATCAGGCACTTCGGCGGCGCTTCGGCGGAACGGAACTCCTCGTCAGGAAGAACCCGAATAGTAGCCTTCGTTTCCTCCTTGATCCGTGCCTCGCAATCCGACGAGCCGCACCACCCGGCGTATACGAACGCGCCGTCACCATCCATGATTTCGCGGAACCGATCATACGTGATGGGGCCACGAACGCTGTTGCTCTCGCGGCGCGCACGTGCAGTCTCGAGCAGATTGTCCTGAATCGCGATGAGCAGTTCGTTTATGCTCTCACCAATCGTGTCGAGCGCGTATGGCCGCTTCTCCTTCGTATCGCGGCGCACCAGGACTGCCTGCCCGGAATCCAGATCGCGTGGACCGATCTCCATTCGCAACGGAATGCCCCGGAGTTCCCACTCGTAGTACTTCGCACCTGGCTTGATTCCCTCGCGCGAGTCCACGTGAATGCGCAAGCGCGCTGGCGAACGCCGTTCCCACGACCCAAGCGACTCCTTGATCCTGTTCGCCGCTTCAAGAACGCGCGCACGATCTTCATCCGTACGGTAGATCGGCACAATCACGACTTCGATGGGCGCCAGAAGCGGCGGCGTTACCAGACCATTGTCATCACCGTGTGTCATCACGAGCCCGCCGACCATCCGCGTGGACACGCCCCAACTGGTGTTCCAAGCAAAATCCAGTTCGCCAGCTTCCGTCTGAAACGTGAGATCGAAAGCCTTCGCGAAGTTCTGACCCAGGTTGTGCGATGTCCCTGCCTGCAATGCCTTGTTATCCTGCATCATCGCCTCGCAGGAATACGTACGAAGTGCGCCGGCGAACTTCTCCGACTCACTCTTGCGACCCGTCACAACCGGCATCGCCATCCATCCTTCCATGAAGTCGCGGTACACGCCGAGCATGCGCCGCGTTTCCTCCTCGGCCTCGGCTTCCGTCGCATGTGCGGTATGCCCTTCCTGCCATAGAAACTCGAGCGTGCGGAGAAAGAGACGTGTGCGCATTTCCCAGCGCACAACGTTAGCCCATTGGTTGATGAGGAGCGGAAGATCCCTGTAACTCTGCACCCATTTGGCGAACATTGAATAAATGATCGTCTCCGACGTTGGCCGGATTACCAGTGGCTCGTCGAGTTTCTTCCCGCCGCCATGAGTTACAACCGCAGTCTCTGGCGCAAACCCTTCCACGTGCTGCGCTTCCTTCTGCAGGAAGCTCTGCGGAATCAACAGTGGGAAATAGGCATTCTGATGGCCGGTGGCCTTGAACATGTCGTCCAGCTGCCGCTGCATCCGCTCCCAGATCCCGTATCCATTGGGACGAATGACCATGCAACCGCGCACCGGCGCATAGTCGGCCAGTTCTGCGCGCACGACTAGTTCGTTGTACCACCCGCTGAAATCCTCAGCGCGAGTCGGAAGCTTTTTCTGATCAGCCATCTGTGAGGTATTTGGAAAATCGCGCGGCGTCAGACACTGGTGTCCGTCGCTGTCGAATTTGTCAGGTGAATAATGTTGCGGGCGCCAGCCGTAATTGCCGCCTTCCGCTGCTTTGACACCGACTGGCGCCGCAGCGCGTACTCTACCGAGAAACCTTTTGCACGCAGCGCTGCTGCCTCGCTCATGACGCGAATCACAGGGATATCATCATCAGCCGTGAGCCAGTAATCAACAGCCTGCGCCATTGACGGCAGCAACTGCCTCGCGCGAAGCAATTCCGTCAATACCACGTCGCCCATCCCGAAACCGAGTGCTGGGAGCGATGTGCCGCCGATTGCATCTAGCAGATTGTCGTACCTGCCGCCGCCACAGATTGCCCGGAATTCCCCAGACCGATCAAATAGCTCGAAGACGATTCCAGTGTAGTACGCGAGCCCTCGGACAATCGAAAGATCGAACCGCAGCCACGCTGCGCCATCCGGAACCAGTTGAGCCACGTAGTCGAAGAAATTGCGCAATTCTTCGACGTGTTCGATTCCAACTCCGGATGTTGCGCTGATTGCGGATGCGACTGTATCGATCGTCGCCTTCGGGATGTCCAGTACGCGCTCAACCTGGTCAAGGTTCAATCCAGCAGCCGCGAGCTTCTCGGCAGCAACCGCGCGCGGCTGCCGTGCGAGCTTGTCCGCGACTGCAAGAACGGCGTCGAACGCGCTCGGCGCGATGCCCAGCGCCGCCAGATATGCGTGCATCACCCGTCGATCGCTCACGCGAACGACGACTTCGTCGGAAGTAAGCCTCAATTCGCGGCAGATATCAATTGCACACGCAACCAGTTCCGCGTCCGCCGCGACGCTGGTCTCGCCAACAATGTCGACGTTGAGCTGGTAGTGCTCGCGCAGTCGGCCTTTCTGCTGACGCTCATACCGGAAAAGCTGCGGCGTCGAAAACCAGCGCGTTGGCTTGCGCAGCGAGTTTGCGCGCGCTCCGACCATTCGTGCGAAGGTTGGTGTCATTTCGGGCCGAAGCGCAACCTCGCGTCCGCCCTTGTCCACAAAGTTGTAGAGCTGGCCGACGATCTCGTCGCCGCTCTTGGCTGTGTACAGATCCAGTGGTTCGAGCGGCGGGCCGTCGTACTCCATGAACGCATACCGACGGGCAACCTCGCGCCATGCCCGCATCACGTGCGCGCGTTCGGCCAACTGCTCCGGGTAGAAATCTCGGAAACCCGGGAGTGTCGTGTGCGCCATCGTCCAAACCTATCCGGTCTTGCGGGCAGGGGCTACCACCCTGGGCACGCTCAGCGCCGTCCACTGCTCGTCGCGGGGCCGCCCTCGCCTCTCGCCTCTCGCCTCTCGCCTCTCGCCTCTCGCCTCAGTCGTGCTTCGGCCGAACTGTCGGAGCAGTCGGATCTATCCCGAGAATGCTCATCGCGTCGCCAACTGTGTGAAACGAGCCGCACACCACCTTGGTCCCGGGCAGATTTTGTGCGCGCGCCATCGCAACCCGGAAATCCGGATCCAGCGCCACGGGCACCTTGCACGCATTTGCATGAGCCGCGGCGAGCAGAGGGTCCCAGGCGCGATCTGGAGGTGCACTCAACGGCTGAGTGATGATGAACTGGGTCGTCACCGGCGCAAGTTCGTCGATCATCCCTTCCCAATCCTTGTCCTTCAGCACGCCCAGAATCACGGTGACTGGCGGAGGGGATGGCCGCGCGGCGAGAGTTTCCGCGAGTGCCCGCGCCCCTGCCGCGTTGTGCGCAACGTCGAATATCCAGTCCTGGATACGCTGGAATCGCCCTGGAAGCGTCACCGACGACAGCGCGCGGTTGATGTCCTCTTTCTTGATCGCGTACTCAGGCCCGGCCGCATAGATCGTCGCCAATGCGGCCATCGTGTTACGCACCTGGTGCTCACCTATCAGTGGCGTGGAAAGCCTGGTGCGACCTAGCGGTGTCGCCGCAGTGAACGACGTCATCCCGCCCGCGAGCGAAATCGACCACGCACGCCAATCGGATCGAACCACCGAGATCGGAGTGGCCCCGCGGTCGGCAGCTTTCTGCGCGAGGCGCTTGGCGATGTCGAGTCGCGGCTCAGCAATCACCGCCGGCTTCCCGAACTTGAAGATCCCCCCTTTCTCGTCGGCGATCGACTGAAGTGTCTTCCCGAGGAATTCGGTGTGATCGAGCGAAATATTTGTCACTGTCGCGACCACCGGGTCGAGCACGTTCGTGCTATCCAAAGCACCACCCAACCCCGTCTCGATTACCGCGACGTCCACTCCGGACTCGGCGAAGTACGCCATCGCCGCCGCAGTCGTAATCTCGAAGAATGTGGCATCGATCGACTCGGCAAGGGGCTCGATGCGCCGCAGCAAGGCGAGGAGCGCTTCCTCCGAAATCGATTCGCCGTTGATCGCGATACGCTCGCGAAAGTCCACCAGATGCGGTGACGTGTACCGCGCGACCCTCCGCCCCCCGAAGCGCAACAGCGCGTCGAGTGTGGCGACCGTGCTGCCTTTCCCGTTCGTGCCGGCGACATGAAAGGATGGATACTTTCGGTGCGGGTCGCCAAGCGCGTCAAGCAACTGTTCGGTTCTCTCAAGCCCCGGCGAAATTCTGGAGCCGGTTCTCTTGAACAGTCGTTCGATAGTCTCCTTATAGGTCAGGTCGAGAGCCATCCAGACGCCGCAGGCTTGCCACTCATGTGTCGTAGGAGGCGCCCGACCGTTGGCTTTAGTTCGTGTCGAGGGACTACCATGTCAACAATGCCGTGCTCCAGCAGAAATTCCGCAGTCTGGAACCCTTCGGGTAGATCCTGACCGATTGTCTGCTTGATCACTCTGGGCCCGGCGAATCCGATAACAGCGCCCGGCTCCGCGATAATTGCATCTCCAAGCATCGCGAAACTCGCGCTCACCCCACCGGTCGTCGGGTTGGTCAGCAGCGAAACGTACGGCACGCGCCGCTCTGCGAGCTGCGACAGCATCGCAGACACCTTGGCCATCTGCATGAGGGAGAGTACTCCTTCCTGCATGCGGGCCCCGCCGGACGCACAAACCACAACGAGCGGGTGCTTCTTCTCAAGCGAGCGCTGGCCCAGCCGTGCGATCTTTTCACCGACCACAGAGCCCATGGAGCCACCCATGAAGGCAAAGTCCATCACACCGAGGCTGATTGGAGATCCGCCCAACTGACCGCTGAGCGTAAGAATCGCGTCCCCTTCTCCGGCGTTTGTTGTCGCCTTCTTTAGCCGCTGCGGATACTCGGGAAAGCCAAGGGGATCGGACGACCGGATTTCAACCTCGGTCTCCTCGGCCGTTCCCTCATCCAGGAAGATGTTGGCGTAGTCCCATGCACGAATTCGGCGGTGGTAGCCGCAATTCGGACACACGTTGAGATTCCTGACGAATTTCTCCGTAATGTCCGTGTAGCCGCACGACTCGCACTTTTCCCAGGCGTCTGCCGGGATCTCCAGTCGTTCGCTGCGCGGGCGCCGCGGCTTCTTGTCCTTCTTGAACCAAGCCATATACCTCTAATGTCACCCGGCACCCGAGGCTGGGCAAGGAGTTGCGGAACAGGCGTCTGATGACACGCACTCCGCAGCCAGCCTCGGCCAGCTACTCGGTCGCAGGGACGGCGATCGCATCGGACGCGGCGAGTTGCTCTTTGAGACGTTGCGCGGACGCCTTTGTGAAGCCCGGTAGCGCGGCAATGTCGTCCTCGCTCGCATCCCGTACTCCCTGCACGCTGCCGAAGACTTTTATGAGCTGCCTCCTCTTGACCGGTCCGACTCCCGGGATCGACAACAATGCTGAGGTTACCGTGCGCATACTTCGGCGCTTCCGGTTGAATGTCACCGCGAATCGATGCGCCTCATCCCGGATCCTCTGCAGTAACCGAAGGGCCGGTGACCGCCGCGACAGGCGCAACGGCTCCGCTCGACCCCAGACAAATATCTCTTCATCGCGCTTGGCCAGACTTATCAGCGCGGTCTGACCCAGTCCGATTGCATCCAGCGCCGCATGCGCAGCGGACAGTTGACCCTTGCCGCCGTCAATGACTACAAGATCCGGAACTGATTTTCCATCTGCAGTGCGTCGATTGAAATAACGCGTCACTACTTCGTGCATCGAGGCAAAGTCATCGGTCCCGATAACCGTCTTCACCTTGAATTTCCGATACTCTCCCCGTTTGGCTCGGCCATTTTCGAAAAAAACGCAGGAGCCCACAGTATCCGTACCTTGCGTCGTTGATATGTCGAAGCAGGCCATGGTACGCGGCAGTTTCTGAAGTCCGAGTTCTCTTGCGAGATCGTAAACGGGATCGCTCGCGCGCACGTCCGATTCGGCGGATGACAGCTTCAACTCTTCGAGCAGGTGACGGGCGTTCTGCTCCGCAAGTTGTACAAGTTCGCGCCGCACGCCGCGCTGCGGCACGTGAACGCTCTCGCCCGGCAAAGACTCTTCCAAGAGTTCGCGATCGGGAAAGTCGAACGGTAACAGAAGTTCCGACGCGCGCTCCGGCATTGCAACGTAAGTACCGGCGAGAAACAGGCGCAGGACGTCACCATCGGCCTCGCCGTCGACATTCTCAATGAATCGATGTTCACGCGCCAGCAATTTGCCCTCGCGGATCCTCAACAGCGCGACCACAGCGTCGTCTCCGTCGCGGGCATACCCTACCACATCACGATCGCCTCCCTCCACGCGCAGGACAACCGTCGGCTCCTCCATCTTCTCCAGATGATGCAACGCGTCGCGCATTTCTGCGGCCCGTTCGAAATCCAGGCTTGATGCGGCAAGCTCCATCCGTTCGCGCACCCGACGAATTACCTCGTCCGACCGCCCCTCGAGGAACAGCGTCACTTCGTCGATCATTGCCGCATAATCTGCCTGAGTCTGTTTGAACACACACGGGGCCTTGCATCGCTGAATGAAGAAGTCGAGACAGGGCCGCTCAGGCATTTCGCGCGGCATGTCGTAGTTGCAGGTACGCACCGTGAATATCCGGCGTACGACATTAAGCGAACGTCTCATGGCGCCTACATCGGTGTAGGGGCCGAAATACTTGGCGCCGTCACTGATCACTCTCCGCGTTACGAACATGCGCGGAAAGGGCTCATTTACGGTCACCTTGATGTATGGGTATGACTTGTCATCGCGGAGAGCGATGTTGAATTTGGGATGATATTCCTTGATCAGGTTCGCTTCGAGTACGAGCGCGTGAGCCTCTGTCGGCACGACGATCGTTTCAACGTCAGCAATCTGCCGCACAAGGTGCTGAGTCTTGAGGCTGAACGGGTGCTCGCTGGCGAAGTAGCTCCGCACACGGGATCTGAGACTCTTGGCCTTGCCCACGTACAGCACTTCGCCGCCGGCGTCCTTCCAGAGATATACTCCTGGGCTATCCGGCAGGTGCTGCAATTTCTGCGCAACTATTTCGGGGGCCGTCACCATCGAAAGTTACACGCCTGATCGCCGCCGCAGTTTCGCTGCCAGCATCTTCGCTTCAGGAATCCCGAGTCCGACTCCGATCAGGCCGTATGCGATCCCGAACGCGCCCAGCGCCAGCAGCGCCAGCAGCAGGGGCCTGGATGTAGGTATCACGAAACGGGCTGCAGATGCAAGCACAGCCGCGCCGAGGCCGGCGATCCACAATCTCACGACGTACATGACCGAAAGTCCAGTCCGTCCAATCCGGCGAGTCAATCCGCGACGCAGCAGAATGAACTCGACCCAGCCAGCGATACCCGCTGACGCTGTAAGTCCAGCCGCACCAAGCTTGGGATCAAACCCCAGCCAGCCCGGAAGCTGGAACGCGAAAATCACACCGAGCACCGTGGTCAGCGCAATCCGGATGAGTGCGAACTTGAGTGGCGTCCGCGTGTCCCGAAGTGCGTAGTACGTCGACGAATCGAGTCGCCCAAGAGTCGAGGCGAGCAGACCGACGCTCGAGCCGATCAGAATCTCCCACACCCAGATCGTATTAGCACGCTTGAACGCACCGGTCTGATAGAGTGCGCCCGTGACAATGTCACCCAGTGCGAGAAAGGCGATTACACACGGAACGATGAAGAATGCGATTCGCTCCATTCCGGCATTGAGTCGCACGCGCAATTGCGCTGCAATTTCTTCCTGCGTGCCGAGTGCACTCGACATTGCCGGAAGTTCAGCCGCGGACACAGACATCCCGAAGAGGCTTCCGGGAAGCATGTAAAGCGTCTGCGCATACGCGAGCGACGACACTGCGCCGATTGGCAGCCGATACGCAAGGGCCAGGTCTATGAACCCGCTGATCTGTACAACGCCGCGACTCATGAATACCGATGAGAACTGCTTGAAAACTCGCCGTACGCTCGGTAAACCGAAGTGAAAGTTCGGTACTATTCTCGGTGCAACTCGCCGAATGCTCGGCAGCTGCACGAGAAACTGCCCCGCACTACCGATTACCGATGCCCATGCTACCGCAATAACGAGCCCGGAAGGAGAATGACTGGGCCCGTATATCAGAAGCGCAGCAATGATCACTCCGTTCCACGCAAGCGGCGCCATATACGACACAAGGAACTTGCGGTGCGTATTCAGGACTCCCAGACACCATGCGGAGAAGACGAGCAGCCCTGCCCCGGGGAAGAGAATCCGCACAAGTGTCGTCGTGAGTGCTTCAAGCGTCGGCGTCGCACCCGTCGCCGCTAGCCACGCTACGAGTGACTTCGGGAGGATCCCCGCAAAGGGGCGCAACAGCGTGCTGAGCGTCGATCCTCCGCCAGCGAGTATGCCCACCAGCTGCGGAGCGGCCAGGATCCCGGCGAGTACAATTACCGAAGCGACGAGCACCAGCGCGCCGAACACCGCTCCCGCCAGTTCGTCGGCGTCGCGTTGTTCACCTCGCGCTAGCGTACCGGCGTATTCAGGAATGAATGAGGCCGACAGGACTCCCTCTCCGAAGAGATTCTGGAGCATGTTCGGAATCCTGAATGCGCCCTGGAACGCGTCGTTAGCGAGAGACGCACCCAGAAAGTGGGCGAATATGCGCTGTCGAATCAGGCCCGCAACCTTGCTTGCGAAGATGCCAGACCCTACCAGGAACGCTGCCCGACCGGTACGCTCCTCAGTCACCGTCGATCACGCCGGCAACGTGCTTCCTGGCCTCCACTCGTATCGCATCGACCGCGCTACTGCCATACCGCGCCAGGAACGGGACGTAACTGAGGACACGCTCCTGCGGATCACCGCCGGGATAAAGCGTCGCGCGAACAAACGCAACGTCGCGCAGATCGTCCGTTCCCGCCTGTTTGATTGCCGCAGCGTAACGCCGCTCCAGCCGTGTCAGACGATTCTCTACCACCGCCCGCATCGTGCCGATCGAGCGCGAGAGCGCATCCGATGTCTGAGCGTCGCCGCGCAGTTGGTTGCTGATATTATCCAGCGTCACGCGCAGCTCGGCGATCGAGTCTCGAATTCCCGGCGACACCGCCTTTCGCGCGACCATCGTCTCCATTGCATGCGGATCGGCAAAGTCCGCTATTCCCGCCCCCAATCGATCCAGCGTCGTGTCGATCTGCGACTCAATCAATGTGCCGCTCCAGCGCGGTACGATGCGCGGTACAGCAAAATCGAGTGCGCGCGCCACTGCGGATACCTGAGCAAAGTAGGCCACTTCTCCGGGCCCACCGACGTAGCAAACTGTTGGCAGAATCTGCCGTTCCATAACGGGGCGCAACAATACATTCGGGCCCAGTCGTTCACTCGGCGAGCTCGCGGCCACCGAAGGCGCTGTCGAGATTGGCACCCGCCGCCGCGTCGCATCGTCGAGCGTCTCAAAAACGAGCGATAAATTCGGAACGTCGGCGACCTGTGCGTGAAAGCCGGCGCTCGCAATATCCTTGGAACGCGTTACGAGTGCATGTGCGACGGCTTCCGCACGATCCAGAGCGCGTTGAGCAGTTTTGTGTCCTGCCGCTCTCACCGCCGAATGAGACGCGTCGAGCACTGCTATCCCGAGAGGTTCCAGCAGCGATCGCAGCAGGAGCAAATACGCGCTACCTACGGATGCGCTGGTTGTGTACGCGAGTCGCACTGCTTCAAGTGCACCAGCCGCTGGCGCGGAACCGCAGGCCTCTTCCAATCGGGCCAACTGTTCCGAGACATCACCCAGCGGCGTCTTGCTCATTGACCTGCCGGTAACGTCAGGCGGCGCCATCGTCAGCGTATCGAGTCTGCCGCGACGTACGACGCCGATGTGACTCGCCTCGACAAAATCAGCATCGTCGGTCGCAGCCCAGAATACTGGCGCTACCGGACGGTTGGTCGCGATTTGCACGGCGTCGGCCAGCTCCAGCATCGTCATGGCCTTGTTCAGCACGTATAGCGGGCCTCCGAACAATCCGGGCTGCTGGCCACCTGTGATCACCACGCCATTGTCATTGGCCGCAGCACGGAGTCGCTCAGCCGCCGCACCGGACGGTTGAAGCGCGGGCAACAAGTCGGGCAGCCACCTACGTCCGATAAATTCTGCCGACGTCGCGTCCGCAATAGCTGTCCAAGCCGCTTCGCCGGCGGGACGCGGCAGATACCACTCGGGCAGGCCGCCTTCGAGAGCTCGGCGCGCGAGTTCAGAGCCACCGAGATTCCTGGAAATTGCGCGTATCATGGGCCGTGTGCGGAAAAGATGGCGCGCGCACGTTCGCCACCAAGCGGACCGCAAGCATAATCGCCAGGCTCACGCTCGATTTCGAGACCAGCGTCTTCCCGCAGACATCGAAAGTCGTCAGGTCCCAACTGTCTCACTCGTTCCATATCAGCGCGTTCAAACCCATTCGTAGATTTCTCGATCCCCACGCATCGCCGATCCCGTGTAATTGTTCGAGTCTGCGCCACTACCCGATTGCCCACCCACCGCGTTTGGCATTCCGTCATTTGTGGTAAGGCTCACCGCGGATGATTGTTCCTGCGCGATATATCTGCTCCGCAAGTACCAGCCGCGCAACCTCATGCGGTAGAGTCCACGGAGCCAGCGAGAGACGTATCTGTGCACCGTCGCGAAGTCGTTCATCCAGACCGAAGGCCCCGCCAATAACAAAGGCGACGTCCCGCGCCTTTTCCCGCTCAGCCATCAACCAGGCCGCGAAATCTTCGGATGACATCGATTTACCCGACGCGTCACACGCGGCGATCGTGGCTGCGGTACCGATTCGGTCTCGGAGCCGAGCCCCCTCCTTCACACGTACCATCGCCGCCGCCGCTCCGCCCGACGAGGACGGATCGGCACGCTCGCCCTTGACTTCGATAATCTCGATCGGCCAGTAACGCGCTGCACGAGTCTCATAATCGTGAATCGCCGCGGCAAGCGCCTGATCCTTCGGGCGCCCGACCGCGGCGATCATAATTCGCACTCCCGTGCTACCTCAGTTGTAGATGCCCCGCAGGCGATGCACCGATGCGACGCGACTGATGGAAAGCATGTAAGCAGCGGTACGCATGTTCACCTTGTGCGACTTGGAAAGCGCGAGAACGTCCGCAAAGCTGCGACGCATGATCTCGGTGAGTCGATCATTGACAGTCTTCTCATCCCAGAAGTAGCCGCCCCGATCCTGGACCCACTCGAAGTAGGAAACCGTCACGCCACCAGCGTTCGCGAGGATATCCGGTATGACAAAGATTCCCTTCTCATCGAGAATCGAGTCTGCAGCAGCCGTTGTTGGCCCGTTTGCCCCCTCGCACACGACCTTCGCGCGAATGTCGTGCGCATTCTTTGTCGTGATGACGCTCTCGAGCGCCGCAGGAAGCAGTACATCGACGTCCAGCGTCAACAGCTCGGCGCCAGAAATTTCGTCGCCACCCTTGAAACCCTTGAGTGACTTGTTCTTCTTCACATACTCGATCGCCTGCTTGACATTGATTCCCTTCGCATTGTGGAACGAAGCGTCGCGGTCACCGATTCCGACGATCCTTGCACCAGCTTCCTCGAGGAGCTTTGCAGCCGTGGAACCGACGTTACCGAAGCCTTGAACGGCAATGGTCGACTTGCCCACATGCATTCCGAGATGCTCGAGCGCGTCCGTCGTGACGATCGTACAACCACGCCCCGTCGCTTCGCGCCGACCCAGGGATCCACCCATCTCGACCGGCTTGCCAGTAACGACTGCGGTCACCGTGTGACCCACGTGCATCGAGTACGTGTCCATCACCCACGCCATGACGCGCTCATTCGTGTTCACGTCCGGCGCTGGAACGTCGGAGTCAGGCCCGAGAGTCTGGATGATGCCGACTGTGTAACGACGCGTCAGACGCTCCAACTCGCCGATGCTCATCTTGAGCGGATCGCAAACAACGCCACCCTTCGCACCACCAAACGGAATGTTGACTACTGCGCTCTTCCATGTCATCCATGCGGCCAGCGCGGTGACCTCTTCCAGCGTCACGTGAATGTCGAACCTGATGCCGCCCTTACCCGGGCCACGCGAGGTGTTGTAAAGGACCCGATGGCCCGTGAAGACCTCGACCTCGCCGTTGTCCATCAGGATCGGACACGAAACCGTTATCTGCTTTTCCGGATTACGCAGAATCTTGTAGATGCCGGGCTCCAGATCCAGTAATTCAGCAGCGCGATCAAAACGCGACATCATCGCGTCGAAGGGATTTTCCTCGTTCAAAACCGGGTCCTTGTCCGGATGGACAATTTTGGAGGTCGAAAGTTGGTGTTTGCTGGCCATAATCAAGCGATTGAAGTGGCTCGTTCGAATAACTTCGCGAGAGCTGCGGCAACGAGAGAGTCTCCCTCAGTCACATTTACAGCTTGTGAAAGATACCAAAGCTTCTCACTCTTGGCAGGCCACAGCGGAGCGAGCTTGATCGCATCCTTCTCAGTTGTGACAACATATTTGTGACCTACCGCTTCCTCATTCAGAATTGCGGCTTCCGCGGGTGAATACGCGTGATGATCGCGAAAGCGTCGCGCCGTCACAACGGCGCCAAGCTGCTTGAGCTGCTCAAAAAAGCTGACCGGATCTCCGATACCAGCCACCGCAAGCACTGTCTCCCCACGGAGCCTGTCCAGCGGCTGCTCCGCACCGGATTGAAACGACACCAATGCGCGTGGCTCCAGCCGCGCGACGGCAATCGACTCTGTCGCGCCACATACTCCCCGAACAGAGCGAATCACGGCCGCGACTTCGCTGTCGCTTGCACTTTTTCGGGTCACAACCACTATGTCTGCCCGCCGCAGGGATCTGAGCGGCTCCCGGAATGGCCCACACGGTAGCATCCTCGCGCCCGATCTCCACTTCTCTGCACTGACCAGCACGATTTCCAAATCGCGCTGCGCGCGACGGTGTTGAAATCCGTCGTCCAGCACGGCGACGTCGGCGCCGGCGGCGGCTGCGGCTCCAATTCCCGCAACCCGATCGGCGTTGGCAACGACGAGACTTTCCGGGTTGATGCGTCGGTGCAGGTGTGTTTCATCGTCGCCATAGCCGCGCATCACTATCGCCGGCCGGTGGCCGGCCTCACTCAGTTGTCGCACGATGTACGCGCTGAACGGCGTCTTGCCGGTCCCACCCACCGTAAGGTTGCCTACACTGATAACCGGAATGCGCGATCGCCTGGCTTTGAGCAACGCACGATCATAAAACGTGTTCCGTAGCGAAACGATGCCACCATACAACCAGCCGAATGGTGACAACAATCCGCGACTTGCACGCGTCCCAATACTGTCTCCGTCCCACAGTTGTTCGAGGTTCACGGCGATGCGTCACCAGCCGCCTGCGCCACGGCTACTGTCTGATTCAACACGGCCTCATACTGACTGGCCTGTTGAGCAGCAGCACGGGAATCCGCGGCATCTACATACATCGGTTCGCTGTACGCCACTGTCACGCGAGCGAAAGGTTTCGGAATCATGAACGCATCCCAACTCTTCAAATGCCATGCACTTGAGGCGCCGACGCCGATGGCAATTATCGGCGCCCCGGCTCTATGTGCAGCGACTATCGCGCCACTCGCAAAACTCCGCGCGGGACCGCGAGGGCCGTCTGGCGTGACTGCCACTTCCGCGCCGGACTGCAACGCCTCACACATCGCAAGGAGCGCGCGCGCTGCTCCGCGCGTAGTTGATCCGCGAATGGCGGCCAGACCAAGCCGTTGCGCTATCTGTGCGATGAGCTCGCCATCCCGATGCTCGCTGATCAGGATCCGGATGCCCTGAGATCGGTGCCTCACCACCAACGGGAGCATCTGGCCATGCCACAACGCGAATACAAACGGCTCATGCTTGCCACGGAGCGTCTTCCATCCATCGGCATTGATCTCTCGCACTCGCCACGTAGCATACAATGCTCTTATGATCAGCGGTCCGACAACCGCTGCAACCCGCTGTATTCCTGTAAGACTGCTCCTGGATTCTACCGGAGTACTCACCCTGCGAGCCCTGAAATCATCTCTGCGACGCGTCCCGCCGCCCCCGGTGTTCCCAGCTGTTCACGCACTTCCAGCAGCCCGGCGCGTTGAGTCTCGCGATATTGTTTGTCGTCCAGGAGCCGACCCAACTCGTCGGCCACGTCCTTTGGCCGCAACGCTGCCTGAACGAATTCTCGCGCAACCTCGCGCCCCGCAACGACATTCACCAGGCCGATATACGGAATCTTCACGACGCGACGTGCAATCGCATACGACAGAGCCCCCGTCCGATACGCAACTGCCATTGGGCATTGTGCAATTGCTGCCTCAAGCGTCGTCGTGCCGCTCTTGCAAAGCGCGACGTCGGCGGCGCGAAAAACGTCAAACGAAGCCCCATGCACGATTTCAAAAGGACAGTCGAGACCGGAGAGATCCACCGTCGGTGCTGCGTGGACGATCACGCGCAAACCTGGATAACGTCGCGCCAGTTCGCGCCCACTTTCCATAAATGGCGAAAAATGTCTGGCTATCTCCTGCTCACGACTGCCCGGAAACAGCGCGACTACGCGCTCTGTGGCAGAAATCCCCAACCGCTGACGCGCTTCCTCATGTGAAGCAAGGTTCCCTGCGCGATCCAGCAATGGGTGCCCAACGAATGTCGCATCGATGCCATAGCCTTGAAGCAACGGCTGCTCGAACGGCAGGATTACCGCCGCTTTAGTGACGAGCTTCGCGAGCTTGGGTAAACGTCCAGCGCCCCAGGCCCAGACCTGCGGCGTGACGTAGTACAGGACCGGCACGCCAGCAGCCCGAGCTGCCGCGGCAACTTTCATGTTGAAGCCGGGATAGTCGATCAGAACAACCGCTGCCACACTTCCGCCTGCGATCCGCGCTCGAAGTTCGCGTAACAATTTCGCATGCTTCGGAATGTGCTTCAGCACCTCGGCAAAGCCCATCACTGCCAGTTCCGAGTAGTCGCGAGTAATCTCGACTCCACTCGAACGCATGTGTGGCCCACCTACACCCGCAGTCGTCAGATCCGGGCGAATCTCACGCAGGTGCGCCGCAACGCTACCGGCGTGCATGTCGCCGGACGCTTCTCCGGCGACGAAGAGTACCTCACGCACCGAGTGACGGGGCGTTACGCTCTATGTCACCAACGATGCGCAGCGCCACTGCAAGCGCCCGACGGCCGTCCGCACCGCTCACAACAAGAGGCGATTCCCCAGCGAGCGCAGCGGCGAAACTCTCGAATTCGAGCTTCAGCGGCTCTCCTTCAGGTGCTTCGAGTGCAATCCGCTCCACGAAATCCGTCAGTTCGGGAGTTCCGCCGCTTGCCACCAGCGCATGCAGATCAGTGGGGTTTTTCAATCGGAAAAATTCGCCGTGGCCAGCGCCCAGATCCAGTGACAGATACCCGCTGGGCTGGAATATGCGAACCTTCCGCACCCGCTCCCTCGAGATGCGGCTTGCCGTAATGTTGGCAACCGCGCCCGAGTCGAACGTGATTCGCGCGTTCGCGATGTCCACCGTTTGCGTCAGCACAGGAATCCCAACCGCGGCAATATTACCGGCAACAGAATTGACCAGCGTGAGAATCAAATCGATATCGTGAATCATCAGATCGAGAACTACGGCCACATCCGAACCACGGACGTTGAACGGCGCGAGGCGATCACTCTCGATGAAACGTGGATGCTGGACGAATGGAAGCGCGGCCCGGATGGCTCTGTTGAATCGCTCCACGTGCCCCGTCTGTATTACAGCTCCTGTTCGCGCTGCAATATCAAGCAGTTCATCGGCCTCTTCCACCGTCGCCGTAATCGGTTTCTCGATCAGCACATGCTTGCCGCGTTCAAGCGCCTTGCGTGCGACCTCGAAATGATGCGGCGTTGGCACGACGATAGTTACAGCATCGACATCATCGAGCAGCGTTTCGATGTCGCTGTACGCCGGCACCTCCAGCTCTTTCGAAACCTGCGCAGCGCGTTCCGGTCGCTTCTCGACAAACCCGGAGAGTCGGAACTCAGGCATCTCCCGGAGCAGTCTCACGTGATGGTACCCGAGTGCGCCAGCTCCAATGACGCCCACGCGAATCGGGTTCAAATTGCAACCCCGCGCTCACTCGACTCCACGAACCGAATGAGTTGTACGACCTCCGGAATCTGCGGGACCTCCATGTTCACTCGCTCAATGGCATCGGACAGGTTCAGATCCGAACGGAAAAGCAGGCGATATGCGCGCTTCAACTCAAGTATCGTCTCTGGCGAAAAGCCGTTGCGCTGCAAACCGATTGAATTGAGACCGTACAACTTCATCGGATTCCCGACTGCCTTCACAAACGGCGGTACGTCCTTGGAAACCCTGGAGCAGCCGCCAACGATCGAGTTGCGTCCTATGCGCGTGAACTGGTGAACCGCCGTGATGCCCGAAAGTATCACGCGATCCTCTACGGTCACGTGTCCCGCAAGCTGAACCATGTTCGCAAGGATGACCCCTTCGCCAACATGGCAGTCGTGTGCAAGATGCACGTACGACATGATGAAGCTATTCGGGCCGACGCTTGTCTTGAATGACTGCGATGTGCCCCGGTTGATCGTACTGTACTCGCGAATTACGGTATTGTCGCCAATTTCGACTGTCGTACGTTCACCCTTGAATTTCAGATCCTGAGGGTCACTGCCCAGTACGCTGCCGATCCCAACGCGCACATTCTTGCCAAGGGTGACGTAGCGCTCGAGCGTCGTACGCGCGCTGATGACACACCCGTCACCCAGCGTGCAGTCGTCGCCTATGATTGCGAATGGTCCCACCTCCACGTCGGCACCGAGGTTTGCCGATGTCGAGATGATCGCACTCGGATGTATTCGAGATTTCATCGATCGCGCACCATCGCTGCCATATCCGCCTCGGCGACCAGTTCGCCATCGACCTTTGCGACACCGTGCATCTTGCAAACCGCGCCGCGGATCTGAACCACGTCAAGCTCGAATCGTAGCTGATCGCCGGGTCTCACAGGCTTCCGGAACCGAACGTTGTCGAGCGACATGAAGTACACCACCTTCTGAGCCGCTTCTCCGAGGCTGCCCATGAGCAACATTCCGCCGACCTGGGCCATCGCTTCGATGATCAGAACACCCGGCATGATCGGATGCCCCGGGAAGTGTCCCTGAAAGAACGGCTCGTTGATCGTCACGTTCTTAATGCCGACAATTCGCTTCATCCCTTCAATTTCCAGAATACGATCTATAAGGAGGAATGGATAACGGTGCGGAAGCACCTTCATGATCTCTTCGATCGACATCATCCCAGCCATACTGTTGACTCCTTTCTTCGTTGACGTGGAGCGCCGACCAGCACGCACCATCTCCCTTACAAGTGTAACCGTACCGCGGTGACTCGGCCGAACCGCTACAATACGCGCGCGCACACGAGCACCCACGAGCGCTAAATCTCCAATGCAGTCGAGCGCCTTGTGCCGCAAAAACTCGTCTTCCCAGCGGAGTTCGTTGGCAACTACGCCAATATCATCCAGCACCACTGCATTGTCGGTTGACGCACCCTTGATCAATCCCTTCGCACGGAGCTCCTCAACTTCGCTCAGGAAGCCGAACGTTCGCGCCGCCGCCAATTCTCTGCGGTAGCTGTCTCGCCCAATAACATAGCGTCCGACCTGTCGTCCGATCACCGGGTGCGGAAACTCAATGGTGACGTCCAGTGAAAGCTCGTCCGCAGGATGCGCCTCGTAGACCGAATTGCCATCTATTACACGCAGTGGTTCCGTCAGGACGAGATAGTCCGGCTCACCCGCCTGCTCCACTATGTCCGCGCCCATCAGCGCGTCGTAGAACGGAGCCGAGCTGCCGTCCAGGATCGGCGGCTCGGGACCGCTCATGTCGATCACGAGATCGTCCAGCTCCAGAGCTGCCGCCGCGGACAGAACGTGCTCAACCGTGTGAATCGCTGACTTGCCTTCACCAAGCTGCGTACGACGCTCGGTCGCTGTCACTTCTTCAACGCGTGCCTTGATCTCGGGGCGACCAGGAAGATCCGACCGACGGAAAACAATGCCAGTTCCCGAAGGGGCAGGTCGGAACGTAAGATCGCATTTGCGACCCAGATGCAGCCCAATCCCCTTGATCATCACTGCCGATTCAATCGTGCGACGAGTCATGTTGAGTCTCTTTCACTCAGCAACTGTTCCAGTCGCTTGATCATCGATGTCAACTTTAACAACGCGGCCGATGCGCGCAGCGACTCACGGTGTGGACGCGCCGGATACCCGGACCACGTTTCACCCGCGGGCACATCGCCAAATACGCCAGCCTGACCTCCTATTCGAGCGCCGTCGCCAATCGTCACGTGCCCGCCAATCCCCGCCTGGCCAGCAATGATCACGCCGTTCCCAATTCGAGCCGATCCCGCGATGCCAGCCTGTGACATCAGCAGGCAGAGTGAGCCGATTCGAACGTTGTGGCCGATTTGCACCAGGTTGTCAATTCGGGTTCCGGCGCCGATTGTGGTGTCGCCGATGCTCCCACGGTCAATCGTCGTGTTCGCGCCGATCTCCACATCATCACCAATTATGCAGCGGCCGACGTGGGGGATCTTCTCGTGTTGTCCATTCCGGAAGACGTAACCGAACCCGTCACTCGCGATACGAACACCAGAATGAATGGAGCAGCGCGCGCCAATCTCGCCGCCGGCGTACACCGTTACATGGGGATACAGTCGCGTCCCGTCGCCAATCTTTACTCCGTCACCCAGCACGACGTAGTCTTCGATCCTGACACCGGCGCCGAGTTTCACGCCGCGACCCAGCCTGGCCGTAGGTGCAACCCACGGCTCGGGAGCCGCGAGATCATACAGCCGCGGCAGCAACGTCTGGATCGCTTCGTGGGGATTCTGCACCAGAATCCGGGTCTGGCACCTGGACGGAAAGTCGGCCATGTCACGCGCAACGAGCACGACGCCCGCACGACTGACTGCAAGCTCCGACGAGTATCTGGAAGATGCCAGGAAAGTAGCATGGCGCGGCCCCGCCCTGTCGAGCTGAGCCACGCCATCCACAACCAACTCCGGGTCACCGCGCAACTCACCATCGACGAGCTGCGCGATTTCCCGTGCCGTCAGTGCCATCGCGATATCACGGCTTTGGACGCGTCACGCCCGCCGGCTTCTGCGCTGGTCCGACCTTCTTGGCTGTCGCCGGCGTTGACTCTGGTATCGACGTGGACGCACCAGCCTTCGGAGGGCCGAGAGCCTTGAGCCGAGTTAAAACCGCGTCCGTCACATCGAGCGACTTGTCGGCCGAAACCAGAGCGCTTCCCTGCGCGCCAACATCGAAGATCATGGTATAACCACCCTTCACGCGAATTTCGTCAAGAACCTGCGTTACCTGGTCCATGAGCGGGCGCGCAAGATCCGCTTGGCGCTGCTGCATCTGATTGTTCAGAGCAGTGGCACGCTGCGTGAAATCGGCCTCGGTGCTGCGAATCGTCGCTCCGCGCGCCTCGCGACGCGCACTGTCCAGGCTCGGCGCGTCCTTGTCGTAGGCCGCAACCATAGCCTTGAGCGAGTCATCCATACGCTGGATCTGAGCCCGTGCCGTCGTCATCTCTGTATTGTACGTCGATTCTGCCGTGGCCCGTCCCGGCGCCTCGGCAAGAATCTTCGCCGAGTTGATGTAGGCGAGCTTGACAGCCGACGCCTGTGCGAATGCTGCTGGAGCCATCGCGAGTGTAGTTACCGCAACCATCGCGGAGTGCATCCATTTGCTCATTGGTAGGTTTCCTAGAAATACTGTCCAAGTTTGAAGTGGACTTTCCACCCCGGATTAGAGCGTCCCTGCGCGTCGACCCGGTCCAGGCCATACGCGAAGTCGACACCAAGAGGCCCAAGCGGGCTTACAACGTTCCCGCCAACGCCTACGCTTCGAAAAAGGCGCGTTGGATCAAAATCACGCGGCCGCGCCCACACATTGCCGCCTTCCACAAAAGTATTCAGATACAGCGACTGGTTGATTCGAAGCCCCAGTTCCGCCGTCGTTACGAAAAACGCATTGCCAAAGGATGTCGTCTTCGCGTTGCCATCGCATGCCGTCGGGTCATAACCCGCAGGCGTGATCGAGAACTCGCAGTAGCCTCGCAGCGGCTCGCCGTACTGAGTACCGCCTAGTGCGAATGATTGTGACGAGAAAAATGGCCCTGGATCACCCAGGACCGCACCAGCACGCGCTGTCAACCCGGCGACAAAGGTCATCGGCTCACCGCCAAGAACATTGCCACCCACGTAGGCAAGCGGTGCATACGACCGCAGTTCAGTCGTGTACTTCTGAAAGTTCGCGGTGCCGCCGAGCGGCCCGCCATTGAACGACGTTGAAATCGTCTGCAATCCACCCTGCGTCGCGAACGGCATGCCGATTCGCGTGTCGTGCTGGTACGAAACTCCCACCGACGATCGGAAGCAGCTTTTGCAGTTCGTAATGATCGTGCTCAGAAGCGTTCCGGAATTATCACCGTACTTGACCGACTCGCCTCCATACGAGAGGAAGAGCCGGCTGTAGTACGAATGCGGCACCGGGAAGCCGAATTGCACCTGACCTCCGATGCGAGTGCTCTGACCAAGATCTGCAATCGTGTATCGAGTGCGGGTGTTGTACGCCGTGATGGAGCCGGTGATCCTTGAATCACGGATGTTCGGGTCCGAATACGTCAGTTGGAAGTCATTGATGTACTTGCCGAACTGCCAGTTGAGCTGGGCGCGCTTGCATTTACCAAACAAATTCGGCTGGTCCAGCCCGATAAACCCACCGAGCCCGGTCCCCTGTCCCATCGACGCACCGAAGTTGACGTTACCGGTACGCTTCTCCTTTACCTTGAACGTGATGTCGACGTCGCCAGTCGAATCGGGCTTGACATCCGGCTCAGGCATGGGAGAGTCGAAGAAGTTCAGATTTGCGATGTTCTGATAGCTACGCATCAAATAATCACGCTTGAACACCTGACCGGGCGCCATCACAATCTGCTCACGGATGCACGACGCATACGTATAGTCGTTGCCCGTGATGTCAATTCTGTTGACGATCGCCGGCGAACCTTCGTTGATGTCCCAGCGAAGGTTGACCTTGCGTACCGAGTCTGTGGAAGGAACGCGCTCCTCCACAGGCTGCACCGTCGAGTAGATGTAACCCTCGTTGCTGTACGCCTCTTTCACCTGCTCCGTCGCGTCCTGCCACTTGGACTCGTCGAAGGTGCCCTTGGGATTCTTGTACGTGCGATGCACAACTCCCAGCACGGATTCGGCAAGAGAGTGATCGGCTCGGTCAAACGGGAAGTATGCGCGAAGCTGCTCGGTGTTGAACCGTTTGTTGCCGTACACCTCGAAATCGCCGACGGTATAACGTGGTCCATCCTGAACCCGCAACTGGATTTCGCCCTTACCGTTTTCGCGATCAACTTTCATTGTGTCCTGAAGCAACCTGAAATCGATGTAGCCGCGTGATGCGTAAAGCGCCGGAATGCGATCAGTCAGGTCGCCGGCAAAAGTCGCATCGTCAAACTCGCCATTGCGAAACCACCAGAATCCTTCGGGCTTCGTTTGCATGGATGCGACGATCGCTCGAGACGGAATCGCCTTGTTACCCGACACACCAATTCCAGATATTGCCAGACGCCGACCTTCGTCTACCGTGAATGTCAACGACAGATTGTTGCCCGTAATCGCAGAATCGACGTGCACGCGCGCGAGGTAGAAACCCTTGCTCTCATATAGTGAATCAGTTCGCTGAATGGATGTGGCAATTCTTGCGGGATCTATCGCGACGCCCGCCGGCAGACGCAACCGATCCTCCACATCGTTTCTGGATACCTGACTCACTCCGTGAATCGACATGCTGCCAAGAACAGGCCGTTCCTTCAGGCTCACGTTCAACGACGCTGTGTTGGTCGTCGGCTTGACGGTACATATGATATGCACGTCATCGTAATTACCGGTCGCATACAACGCCTTTACTGCTCGTTGTATATCCTTGTAATTCAACGTGGTCTTCGGAAGTAACCCGATCGTCGCGCGGACAGTTGCCTCATCAACGCGCGAGTTTCCCGTCACTGTTATAGTGTCCGGTACTGTGCAACGACCCGCAGCGGTCGTGGTATCTGCCCCCTGGGCGAACAAAGGGAGCCCTACCAGCGCTAAGGCCAGCAGGCTCCCAGCAATCTTAAACATCCCTCTAATATACCACGCTGAAGCAGTAGCGCCCATCCAGTTGGTAGCTCGCAGTTTAAGTGAGAACAGCGGCTACTTCGACACCGATCCGCGCGAAATGTTGCGCACGTTCCGGGACTGCAGATCCGGTTGGCGCTGGCTGCCAGCCGCGACTACCCGTGCACCGCGACTCAAGAACCAGCGCCCGGATGCCGACACCAAATCATACGATCCGTTCCCGCTATTCACCCCTGCACCGGGGCTCCCGGCAAAAACGCCGGCCGAGTCACTCGGCGAAATGCAAACAGCTTTCCTGACGCGAAGTACCTGCGACCGCCGCCCCCGTTCGGGCGGCGGTCAGCGTTTTGGCGCCGTGGCTACCGCTGCACTCGCCCTGAATGTCCGACGCGCCATCCGGAAGCCCAGTTAATCCCTCCGGACCGGGAACGTGCAGCCGCTTCAGCCTGCTGCAGCAACACCACACATGTAGCGGCTCCGCCCACTGCCAGTTTCTGACGGACTCGTTAAGCCCGAGCGAGCGTCCGGCAGAGTCGCGTATTTGGCCAAGTTTTGGGACCCCGTTACCGAAAACATTCGCGGCGCCCGGCGGCACCGTTCAAAACCGAACAGTGGGAGCTTGGCCCCGCCCTTGCCAATTACGTACGCGAACGCAGGACCCCAATACTTTCTAGCTCCGTTCCTTAGGGTGGATAATGAACATCGTTAAGATCCTTGGCACTGCGGCCATGTGCGCCGCTCCTCTCAGCGCTGCAGCTGCACAGTCGGCCACGACGCCTGACAGTGGGGCCGGCAACCAGAAGGGGAAGTGGGTCGCCGCCACCGGTACCGTGGCTGGCGCCGCGCTCTTTCTCGCTTTCACCAAGTCGGGTGGAACGAACTCCAACGGCGCCCAGGCTTCTGACCCCGGTACCTCCACGGTGACTCCAGCCGCGCCGGCACCGGCTCCCGCGCCACCACCCGCGCCACCACCCGCGCCGGCACCTCAGCCTGCGGCTCCGCCCGGCGCCTCCGCGACACCCGCAACTCCTCCGGCCGCAACCCCACCAGTTCCGCCAGCTGCGGCTGTCTCACCCGCGGATGCGCCGACCGACGAGTCAGCACCCTCGGATACTGGATCAGTGACTCCTCCGCCAAACCCTGGTCCGGGGCCAGCCGCCGATAATACGGCGCCAGAGTCTCCAGCGACGGACGAGTTCGTCCCGACGACGGCTGACTCGACAACGACGCCTCAGTCCAACGACCCACCCTACGAGGACGCGCAAGCCGATTTCGAGCACCCGAGCACCGTGCCTGAGCCTGGCTCCCTGCTACTTACTGCAACCGGTATCATCGGACTGCTTCCGCTGCTCCGCCGCCGCCAGCGCTGACGGCGCATCCACCTTGTACGAAAAGCGGGTGAGGCAATGACGCCTCACCCGCTTTCTTCTTGCCTCTGTCACAGCGAGATGTTTACGCCGCGCTGGCCTTTGTCATGACCCGGAAGTCAAGCTTCTCACCGTCCGGAGCTATGTCGACTTCGATCTCGTCTCCCTTGGAAAACTCAGCCATGAGAATCTTCTCCGAGAGCGGATCCTCTATGTAACGCTGAATGGCACGCTTCAGAGGTCGCGCTCCAAACTTGTCATCGTATCCGTGCTTCACCAGGAAGTCTGCCGCGGGATCAGTCAGCCGCAGGACGAGTTCCTCTTCGACGAGACGTTTCTGCACATCCAGAAGGACAATGTCCACGATCGAGCGGATGTTCTCTCTCGACAATGGATGAAATACGATCACATCATCCAACCGGTTCAGGAACTCCGGGTTGAACGTGTGCGCCATCTCCTCCTTCACGCGCTGAACAATGCGCTCGAACGAATCGCGCGACTCACCTGTATTGAAGCCCAGCGATCCGCCCTTGGTGATATCCCTTGCACCGACATTCGACGTCATGATGACAACAGTGTTCTTGAAGTCGATCACTCGACCGTAGTTATCGGTCAGATGTCCTTCGTCGAGAACCTGCAGCAGGATATTAAAGACATCCGGGTGCGCTTTCTCGATTTCGTCGAGAAGAATGACGCTGTATGGTTTCCGACGCACGGCCTTGGTGAGCGTGCCGGAATCCTCGTAGCCCACGTAGCCTGGAGGCGCACCGATGAGCCGTGACACGGAGAACTTCTCCATGTACTCACTCATGTCGACGCGAATCAGTGCGCTGGCGTCTGCAAACAGGAACTTGGCCAGCGAACGGGCGAGCTCGGTCTTTCCAACGCCTGTCGGTCCCGAAAAGATGAATGAACCGATCGGGCGCATCGGATCCTTGAGCCCGGCGCGGCTGCGCCGAATCGAACGCGACAGCGCCTTGATTGCTTCGTCCTGTCCGATGACAGAAGCGTGCAGCTCCTCTTCCATTCGCAGCAAGCGTGCGGTTTCCGCTTCCTGAAGCCGACGAACAGGAATTCCTGTCCAGCGACTCACAATGAACGAGATAGCCTCTTCGTCCAGAACCGGACGATGCGACTGCCTGCGTTTGTCCCAGTCTTCCTGCGCGCGCTTGATCTGCCCTTGAAGCTCGCGCTCCTTGTCGCGCAGCGATGCCGCCCGCTCGAAGTTCTGGTCCCGGACCGCTGTTTCCTTCTCGGCATTCACGCCTTCAAGATCGTGCTTGAGAGCGGCCACTTCCGGCGGCGGCGCCTGCGTCGCAAGACGCGCCCGCGCGCCCGCTTCGTCGATGACGTCGATTGCCTTGTCCGGCAGAAACCTGTCCGTGATGTACCGCTCGGACATCCTTGCGGCCGCGACCAGCGTTGCGTCAGGTATGGTCACCTTGTGGTGATCTTCATACTTGCTCCGCAGCCCCTTCAATATCTCGACCGTGTCGTCGACCGAAGGTGGTTCCACCACCACGGTCTGGAAGCGGCGCTCCAATGCGCCGTCCTTCTCGATGTACTTGCGATATTCGTTGAGTGTCGAGGCACCCACGCACTGAAGCTCGCCACGTGCAAGCGCAGGCTTCAGCATGTTGCTCGCGTCGATCGCACCTTCCGCTGCACCCGCACCAACCAGCGTGTGGAGTTCGTCGATGAACAGAATGACGTTCTTGTTCTGCGCGATCTCGTTCATGACGGCTTTGAGTCGCTCCTCAAACTGACCGCGGTACTTGGTACCTGCGATCACCGCCGCCATGTCGAGCGACAGGACACGGTTGTCACGCAATGAATCCGGGCACTCGCCAGTTGCGATCAACTGCGCCAACCCCTCGACGATTGCCGTCTTGCCAACGCCTGGCTCGCCGATCAGAACCGGATTGTTCTTCTTGCGGCGCGTGAGGATCTCCATGACGCGCTCGATCTCCTTTGCGCGCCCGATCGTCGGATCCAGCTCTCCATCCGCCGCAAGCTGCGTGAGATCCCGGCAGAAATGATCCAGCGCTGGAGTCTTGGACTTCTTCTCGCCCTTTGCCGTCGGCGGGGCCGATGGTGCACCGCTTGTCGCGGTTGCACTGCTGCCCTGCGGTAGTTCGGTCCCGAGCAGGCGCAGAGTTTCCTTGCGCGCCTCATCAAGGTTGATACCGGCGTCCGTCAGCACTTGCGCAGCAATTCCCTTCTCTTCCCGAAGAAGTCCGAGGAGGAGATGTTCAGTGCCTACGTAGGAATGGTTGAGCTCACGCGCTTCCGCCATCGCCAGCTCAAGTACCTTCTTGGCGCGCGATGTATACGGAAGGTCAGGTCCGGTAGCGGTTGCTGCTTTTCCCTTCTTGACCGTCTCTTCGATCTTCTGCTGAATGTCGTCGAGATCGATGCTGAGGTTTTGCAGGACCGCCGCTGCGACGCCTTCGCCTTCGCGAATCAGCCCGAGCAGTATGTGCTCGGTGCCAACATATTCGTGGTGCAGACGCGCAGCTTCCTCGCGTGCCATTGCGAGAACCTTTCGCACCCGCTCCGTGAAATTATATCCGTTCATTGGGCAGCCCTTTCCAAAGTCTCCCGCACGAAGGTAGCGCGAACCACGCTAGCCTCATCCTCCGTCAATACACGACCCTCGCGATGTGCGAGATGTGCTGATTGAGTGAATACAAGGAGCTCGTTCAGAATATGTACACTCAACCCGTCAATCAGTTTCAGTCCCGCAGCCAGCCGCACTCCGCTCAGAAAGTTCATCGCCTCCTCGAAAGGCAGGCTCCTCGCGTATCGCAACGTGCCGTAAGCGCGCCACAGTTTGTCCTCTAGAATATACTCCGCATCACGCAAAAGCACCCTGCGTGCCTCAAGCTCCTTATCTATCACGTGACGCACGATATCCTGGAGATAATCCAGCAAGTCCTGCTCGGATTTGCCGAGAGTCGTTTGGTTGGAAATCTGGAACAGATTCCCGATGACCTCGCTTCCCTCTCCATATAAGCCTCGGTACGTAAGCCCGACCTGCTGAAGGCCGACCAGTACGCGCCCAATCTCCTTGGTCAGTACCAGCGCCGGCAGGTGGACGAGGACAGAAGCCCGGAGGCCTGTGCCGACGTTGGTCGGGCAAGCTGTGAGGAAGCCAAACTCCCGGTGATACGCAAACGGGACTCGATGGCCGAGTTCGATGTCGATATCCCGCACATCGCCGAACGCCCGCTCCAGATCAAGTCCGGATCGGAGAGCCTGAATCCTGAGATGGTCCTCCTCGTTCACCATTATGGCAAAGTCGTGCGTGACATGTACGGCAGCGCCGCTGCGCGGCTCCGAATGGACATCAAGCGCCGCGAGTTCCTTGCTGACGACGTGTCGCTCGTGCAACAGCAGCCTATCAGTCTCTTCGAGCTGATCTACCCGCACGAGCACGCCATCCTGCGCAGCAGGTATCAGCGCCAGTGCATCTCGAACTTGAGAGAGGATGCGAAGCCGCTCACCATCCCGCGCACGCCCGGAGAACGCGTAACCCTCAACGTTGCGTGCAAGGCGAACACGGCTGGATACAACGACGTCTGCCTGCTCGCCAGTGCCATCCATCCAGCCCAGTCCCCCATCGGGGAGTGTCGTCGGATCGAACGTCATTCTATCGCCCGAAGCTGATCGCGAAGTGAGGCAGCAAGTTCAAACTCTTCGTTGCGAATAGCGCGCTCCAGTCTCTCGCGCAGCCTGTCTGGTGAAGTCGGCAACGGAGCGTCGACCAGCGTCGGACCGCTGGGACCGCCCGCGTACTCGCGACCACGGTGCTGACCAAGCCCGTGCACCTTGCGAAGCAGGTCCCGCAGACTCTGCTCGAAAGCGGTATAGCAGTATGGGCAACCGAGACGCCCGGTCTGACGAAAGTCGCGCAACGTTGAGCTGCAGAAAGAGCACCGAACAGCGTCGGTTTGCGAAGCCGGAATGTGCTGCTGGACGGATTGCAGGAAGTCACCGATCGCGGCTGGCGGCGCGGCAACCGACGCCTGCAGTCCGCGCTCGGCTGCACACTGCTCGCAAAGCCGAACCTGGCGAACGCCGTTCCCGTCAATCTCCGTGACGGTGATCACAACGTCGTTTTCCTTGCAGACTTCACACAGCACTGAACCCGCCTCCTTCGCCGATGGCGATTTCCCTCAACTTTCCTTCCTTCAACTGATACACCGCTCGTGCCCGCTCGGCCAGTGACATGTTGTGCGTGACGACCACCATGCCCACCCCGAGGTCCTGGACCACCTCCGAGAGAAGATCGTGCAGCCGCTCCCCATTGGCCAGATCCAGGTTACCCGAGGGCTCGTCCGCCAACACCACGCCCGGGCGAGCCGCCAGCGCCCTTGCCACTGCCGTACGCTGCTGCTCGCCCCCGCTCAACTCGCCGGGTCGATTGTGCAGCCGGGACCCAAGCCCGACGCGCTCAAGCAGTTCTCGCGCACGATCCTCTGCCTCGCCGACGCTCTGCCCGGCGATGCGAAGTGGGAATGAAACATTCTCCAGTGCGGAAAACTCCCGCAGAAGGTGATGAAACTGAAAGACGAATCCCACCCCCCGGTTCCGAACATCCGCAAGCTCCTGATCGGATCGATCAGAAAGCGTGCGGTCAGACAGCAGCACGTCGCCCGACGTCGGACGGTCCAGGCCGCCGAGTATGTGAAGCAGCGTGCTCTTTCCCGATCCACTCTCACCGATGATGGCGATCATTTCACCGGCCTGCACACTCAGATCCACGCCGCGCAACACGTCGAGTGGAGCGCCGTCGCCGCCGATGTAGCGCTTTGTCACAGCACGACTTTCGAGAACGTTCGTCATTCCGAGCGAATCGCGTCAACAGGATAAAGCTTCGCTGCCTGAATCGCCGGATAAAGCGTCGCAAGTCCGGCAATGACGAGACTGGACACGACGATAAGAATCACGTCGCGAGGTTGTGTCGTAACAGGGAGGTGATCAATGAAATATACCGACGGGTCGAGCTTGATGAACTTGTACTTGTCGAGTGCAAGCGCGCCAGCAAAGCCAAGTATCAACCCGATTCCCGTCCCCACCGCACCGATCACCAAGCCCTGGACGAGGAATATGTTCCGTACCGCCGACGAGCGCAGTCCCATCGCCTTGAGAATCCCGATCTCTCGCGTCTTGTCGTGGACAACCATCGACAACGTACTGACGATGTTGAACGCGGCGACGATGACAATGAGAAGCAGTATCACACCCATCCCCAATTTCTCGAGCTTGAGTGCCTGAAACAGCGAATGATTCTGTTCCTGCCAATCCACAGTCCGATACGGGAATCCGAGGTGATCGGTTATTGCAGACGCGACAACGCCAGCGTTCCACCGATCCGTCGTGCGTACTTCAAGGCCTGTTACCGCGCTGTCGATACCAGCGAATTGCTGCGCTGCCTTCAGGCCGATGTACACATACGCATTGTCGTATTCATACATGCCGGTCCGGAAGACGCCCGTTATTTCGTATCGATACACGCGCGGAACGTATCCGCCCGTCGCGGCATTCTGCTGAACACCGGCCACCGAGATCAGGTTGATGCTGTCGCCGGGCCACACATTGAATCGCGAAGCCAGAAGATTCCCGATGACGACGCCATGTCCCGTCCCATCCTTGCTCTCGAACGAGAACTTTCCCCGGACGGCGTGCTCGCGGACGGTCGTGACTTCGGGATAGCCAGACCCCGGTCCCGGGATGCCAACGACGTAAACGCCGCTGGCATACGTGCGACCAGCATTCATCGCACCTTCGCTCTGAACGAACGGCGCCACGGCTACGACTCCGTGCACCTCGCGCACACGCTTGAGAGCGAAGCGCCACGAGTCCATTGTGAGATCGTCGCCGTATGTGAGGACGCGGATATCAGGGCTCCCGACGAGGATCTTCTCCCGGAGATCGTGCTGCAGTCCGTTCATCACGCCGATGATGATTATCAGCGCACTCACCCCAATCGCGACCCCAGCAATGGCAATGACGCTGATGAAGGAGAGCAACCTGGATCCGCGCCGGCTACGCAAATACCTCCAGGCGATCGCCAGCTCCAGTCGGGTCATTCCGGCCTGAGTGTCGGAAAGAGTATCACGTCGCGGATGTGTGGAATCCCCGTCAGATACATCAGAAGTCTGTCGAGGCCGATGCCGACACCGCCGGTCGGCGGCATGCCGTATTCCATCGCGCGAAGATAGTCTTCATCGACGCCGGCAGCTTCCTCGTCGCCCTCGGCGCGCAATCGCGCCTGAGCCTCGAATCGCTCGCGCTGGTCGATCGGATCGTTCAACTCACTGAAGGCATTCGCAAGCTCGCGTCCGTTCGCAAACAACTCGAATCTTTCGGTAAGCCGTGGATCACCCCGTTTCGGCTTTGCGAGCGGCGACAACTCGACCGGATAGTCAACGACGAACGTGGGGTCGACGATCTGCGACTCCACGAGCTCCTGGAATATCTCATCCATCAATTTCGGTCGAGTCATTGCCCCAGCATGCTGGACGCCGATTCGCTCCGCACGCTGAATGAGCCCCGCGCGATCGAGTGCGAGGACATCCTCGCCAAGTGCGGCGTTGACAGACGCAAGCCACTCCCTGCGGGCAAACGGAGTCGTGAACGCAGGCACGGTTTCCGCGTACTGCGGTACTGCACGGACGGCGTCGGCAGCAACTACAATCAGCCGTTCGACAATGTCCATCATCACTTCGTAGTCCGCGTACGCTTCATAAAACTCCAGCATCGTAAACTCCGGATTGTGAGTCCGATCGATACCTTCGTTGCGAAAATCGTGGCCAATTTCGTAAACGCGCTCCAGTCCGCCTACGATCAGCCGTTTGAGATACAGTTCATCCGCGATGCGGAGGAACAGGGGCATGTCCAGCGCATTGTGTCGAGTGGTAAACGGTCGCGCTGCTGCGCCACCGTATAACGGCTGAAGCACCGGTGTCTCGACCTCCAGGTACCCGCGCGCGTCGAGGAACGAACGAATCGCGCTCGTCATGCGTGACCGCGCAACAAACGTGGAGCGGACTTCCGGATTGACGGCTAGATCAGCATAGCGCTGGCGAACGCGCTGCTCCGGGTCGCTGAATCCGGAGTGTCGAATGACAGTACCGTCAGCCGCGGTCTCCTCCTTGCCAAACGGTAGCGGACGTAGCGACTTCGCCAGCAAATCGAAGCTGGATATACGAATGGTTGGCTCGCCGCTCCGCGTACGGAATATTACGCCAATCACGCCAATCACGTCACCGATATCGAGGAGGTCGAGGTGGGCATACGCGTCGCCGATCTCATCGCGCCTGAAATACAGCTGCACGCGGCCGCTGGCATCAACAAGATGCGCGAACGTCGTCTTGCCATGCGCGCGCATGGAAGCGATGCGCCCCGCAACTCGCACGACCTCGGTGGATTCGCCCGCTGGATCTTCGGGAGCCAGCGCGAAGGCATCGTGAGCGCTGTGAGTGCGTGCAAAGCTATACGCGAACGGTTCCACGCCAGCCATGCGAAGCGCGTCGAGCTTCTCGCGCCGCGCGGCTAACACGAAATTCAGCTCGTCGCTCATACTTGTCCCTGCTCAGCCTGCATTTTCAGATACGCTTCGATGAACGGATCGATTCCCCCGTCCATCACCTTCTGGACATCCGGAATCTTCAACTCGGTGCGGTGATCGTTGACCATCGTATAAGGCTGGAAAACATAACTACGAGTCTGATTGCCGAAGCTTACGGACGTCTTCGTCGCATCCACCTTCGCCTTTTCCGCTTCACGTCGCGCAACCTCGGCCTGATACAGTTTGTTCTTCAACATCTTCATCGCCGTAGCCTTGTTCTTGTACTGCGAACGTTCCTGCTGCGATGCAGTAACGAGACCGCTCGGAATGTGGGTGATACGAACCGCCGAACTCGTCTTGTTGACGTGCTGACCACCGGCCCCGGAGGCACGATAGACGTCGATACGGAGGTCGTCTTCCTTGATTTCGATATTGATCTCTTCGTTCACGACCGGATAGACGAAGATCGAAGCAAAGCTCGTGTGACGCCGCGCATTCGAGTCAAACGGAGAAATTCTTACGAGGCGGTGTACGCCTGCTTCAGGCTTGAGAAAGCCGTACGCATGATCGCCACTTATCTCGAGCACGGCGCCCTTGATACCCGCTTCCTCGCCCTCGCTGCGATCGAGTATCTCCACGCTGAAGCCGCGGCGTTCTGCCCAGCGGGTGTACATCCGCATCAACATCTCTGCCCAGTCCTGCGCTTCAGTGCCGCCTGCACCTGCGGCGATTTCAACCTGCGCATCGCGGAAGTCATCCTCACCGCGGAGCAGCGAGCGCAATTCGAAGGCGGAAATCGCAACGTCGAGCGCATCAAGCTCGGAATCGAGGTCGGCGATCATCTCCGGATCCGGAGACTCGCGCAACATCTCGTCCAGTTCAGCGGCGCTTGTCGCGCGCGCGTCGAGCGCGTCGAAAGGATCCAGCCACGTTTTGAGGATTTTCGTTTCTTTTACCACATGCTGCGCAGCGTCGCGATCGTCCCAGAATGCCGGTTCAGATGTGCGCGCATCAAGCGCCGTCAGACGCTCCTGCTTTCCGGCGATGTCAAAGATACCTCCGGAGTTCCGCGAGGCGTTGCCTGGAGTGCTCGAGCAAGCGCGCCCGTTCGTGATCAAGCATGATTGATTATAAGTGCGAGATTTTTTAAACCGTTGCTGACAAAGCGCGAACCAGGCGCAGTCGTTCCCGTAAATGCCGGAACCCGGTTGTCGCCGACTGACTTTCTGCCGTCAGCACGCTCTGAGAACGATAACATGGTTCCCCGCATTCGCGGGGATGACCGGCGTGCCGCTTCCCGCTTTTTCGGGGACAACTAACCGACGGCCTTAGAACAGCTTTTTGCCGCTCGCTAGAACGTCGTTCAGCGCATCCTGAAAGTGCGTCGTGGATCCGGCGAAGTCGCGCCCAACCTGATCGACGTATTCCTCGTAGCTCTTCTTGATCTCGTCACGGAACAAGGTCTTGAGCGTGCCATCGCGCAATCCCTCGGCGTGTCTTGCCGGATGATATGCAACGATGTCAGACACAAGGGCTCGGGCAAGCCGCTTCGCACGTAGCGCCGGGTCCCTGGTGAGAAACGGATTGATCGACCTACGCTGGCCATCCGGCTCCGGTGACGCAGCTTCACCGGCTCCGAAATGGGGCACTTCGGGCGCAGTAGGAGTTGGAACAACCGGCGCGAACTCCGGGCGGTCCGACGCCGACCAGGTTGGACGCGGAGCACGCTCCGGTGGCGTCGCAACAGGAGCGGCTGGGGGCGCTGGGGGCGCTGGCGGCGATACGGCAGGAGCGACGGCAGGAGCGACGGCAGGAGGCGTTGGCTGGTAGACGTCGACACGCGGTGGAGCAAACGGTGTGGGGTCGACCTTGGGGTGCTCCACTGGCGCCGGCACTGCCGGTGGTGCCACTCGGGCCGAATGTGGTTCGACTATCGCTGCCTTCCACGGTGCAGGCGCCGGGGGAGGCGGAGGCGCTGAAGGAGCAGAAAACGCAGCCACCGTGGGCGCTGACGTCCATGCCGGGGTTGCTGCCGGAGTTGGTGCCGGAGTTGGTGCCGGAGTTGGTGCCGGGACAGGGGCTTCGGTTGGAGTCGGCGCAGCACGTGGTTCTGAGCGCGGCGATGGAACAACAATGACCGCAGAGCAAACCCCTTGTCCGGATCCAGTTCGAATTCGGTCAGACACGATGAGCACTGCACGATCATTGGCGTCATTGACGGGCACCGGTTTCAGTCAACTGCGATGTCGAGGTCTCGGATCTGTCATCAGTGCGTCTATCCACTGCGTATACAGATCCGGGAAGGGTCTTTGCGTAAGTCTTCATTTCAGTAGCGAGCGCGCTCACAGCGACGGATTGCGTGAAAGTACGCCGTTCGTTCGTGACGACGCCGATCGAAAGCGTCATCAAAGGTACCCGGTGGAGCTGGCCGCGCCTGTCCTTGCCGAAGAAATATCCCGCACGCCTGTCGTTCTCCGAGTACTGGTAAGCGATCAGTGTGTCAAATGTCTGGACGATTTCACTGCACACATCGTCAACTCTGTCACGCGGAATCAGAAAAATAAAATCATCCCCGCCGATGTGTCCTACGAATCCTTCGTCCCCTACCATTCCTCGCACTGTGTCGTGAAGGAGCGCCGCCAACAGTCGAATGACGCGGTCGCCTTCGACGTAGCTGTACCGATCGTTGAACTCCTTGAAATGATCCAGATCGGCGTAGCACGCGGCAAACGGAGTGTCCAGGCGCTCCCTGATTGCGTCATGTATTGCCGGCGCCCCGGGTAGGCGGGTCGACGGGTGGACATTTACGTCGCGATCTGACCGAATAATCGTACATCTGAGGCGAGTCCTCGTCTCGGCCTCGTCCATGTCCGCCGAAACGACCTCATCCGCGAGGGCTTCGAGCGCCTCGATTCGCGGTCGCAGGCCTTCCGGGGCGACGTAAATGACAGGTACGACCCCGGTGTACGGGTCGCGCTTGATCTTTCGGCACGCTTGGAGCGGGTCGTTTGCCGGAGTTCGTCCGTCGATGACAATGAACCTCGGCCTTGACCGGAGTGCGTATACGATCAGATCGTCGATCGACGTGACGGGCACTACCGTCACCGGCTGATGGCCGACCCACGCCGAGACGACGGGCGGCAGGGCGGCCTCCGCTGGTTGCAGCAGGAGCGCTATTGGCAGCTGGGGGGTGGGGAGCGACTGATCCGTCATCTCAACCGGTCAAAGATAACTGCTGGTCGGGGGTCGTCGCGACAGAATTGCCGGCCGCCCATATACAGACAGCTAAAGGCTACCACAGGTATCGAAGCGAGAAGTATGTCGGGGGTTTGTCGTTGGTACCCGTAAGCCCTCCGTAGGTCCGGCCCAGGTCAAACACCAGTTTACCGGACTGGAGACCCACCCCGATGGAGCCGCCGGACCCATTCGCAGGGTCGCGGATGTACCCTGCTCGGACATGCAGTCGCTCGTCCACGATTACGTCCGTGCCGAACCGGGCGCTCGTGCTATCCATGCTCAGGGAGCTCACAAGGCTCGCAGCTCCGTGGACCTCTACCCTGTCGTCGCCTCGCTCGAAGGCAACCACCTTGTAATCGGCTCCCAAATCGAGCCGGCCCGGGCGGCCCGCCGGTCCTGAGACGCCCAGATTGCGGGCCGCGGCTCCAATTGTAAGCGGTATCGCGCCCGGTCGGATCTGCATGCCGATGTCCAACCCGTTCGATCGGGACCCCTCGAGACCGAGGCCGCTGCATACTCCTGAACAGGGGATGCCAGCCTCCACATGCTTCGCTGTTGCTCCAACGGTCAGCCAGCGCATAACCGGGGCAGCGTAGGTGGCGGCAACGGAGTAATCGGTCGGCGTCGCGACGCCGATTCCGTTTCCCTGATCGTCGGTGAGTGTCTGCTGGCCCAGGTCGAGAATGTTCACGGCGAAGCCGATTGCGCTTTTGTTCTCAAGCGGCCATACCACCGCGAGCGCGTTTCCCTGCCCGACGACGGTTGTCGAGTGATGAAGTGCAACCTCATGACCTGACGAGTCATTGCCGGCAAGCCCGGATGGATTCCACCAAAGCATGTCAGTTCCGCCACGCTGAGCGACCACTGCCTCGCCCATCCCGACAGCACGCGCGCCGACGGGGAGCAGCAGGAATATTGTTTCCTGGCCCGATTGTGCCAGCAGTCCAGTCGGCAACACAAGCAGCATGACCGCGATGACGGCTGCCGTGGCAGCCGCAATTCGCGTGATCAGGTGGGATCGCACGCTAGGCGGGCGTGGCCTCATCAATCAACATTATCGGAATCCCGTCCCGGACGGGGTATCTGAGCTTGTCGTGCTGACAGATCAAGGCATCTTCGGCTTCGCGATACTCGAGCGGCCCCTTGCACTTGGGGCAAACGAGGATCTCAAGTAACTGTGGAGCGACGGGCATGCGGGTATCAGTTGTGGGTCGTGTAGCCAAAGCGGCGGAGTGCCGCTGCATCCTTTCTCCAATTCTGCAACACTTTGACCCAAAGGTCGAGGTACACGTTACTGCCTGTAAGTGTTTCGATTTTTTTTCGCGCAGCCGTCCCAAGGAGCTTAATGCGGCGCCCCTTTTCTCCGATGAGGATACGTTTCTGGCTGTCGCGTTCGACGTGGATGACTGCTCGAATGTAAATCGGCGAGCGGTCCTCCCGAAACTCTTCGATCTCGCAAGCGACGCTATAAGGTACTTCGGCGCCTAGTTGCTCCAGGGCAGTTTCTCTTATGAGTTCCGCCGCGAGGAAGCGAACGGAATGTATGCTGACGTCTTCGACCGGGAACAGAAACGGGCTCTCTGGTAGATGGGCTTCGATTGCGGTGATCAGCTGGGGGAACCCATCACCAGTGAGCGCCGAGATGAGGAACGCATCTGGTAGGGCGTTGGCGAGGCTTGTGCGTTCGTTTGGAGTGAGCAGATCTGATTTATTGAGCGCGATCAGTGTTGGGGCGCGCGGGGGCGTCTGGAGGCCTGCAGCCTGTTGGAGCGAGACCGGTGTGCCGTCACGAGCGTCGCAGACATAGACGATGCAATCGGCGTCGCCGAGCGCGGAGACTGCCGCGGACTGCATTGCAGATTGGAGGAGATATGTGGGATCGAGCAGGCCGGGCGTGTCAGCCAGGATCATCTGCGAGTCGCCGTCGGTGCGGATACCGACGACACGATCCCGAGTTGATTGTGGTTTATCGCTTGTGATGCTCAGCTTCTGCCCGACGAGTCGGTTCAGGAGGGTTGATTTGCCAGCGTTGGGTTTCCCCGCGACGGTAACGGTTCCGGCTTTGGTCATAGTGATGGGTGAAAATACAAAAGGCCGTCCAATGATGGACGGCCTTTTGAAAAAAGTGCCGGCGACGGCCTACTCTCCGATCTCTCGATCGGAGTACCATCGGCGCTGCAGGGCTTAACGCTCGTGTTCGGAACGGGAACGGGTGTGGCCCCTGCGCTCTAGTCGCCAGCGAAGGAAAATCGGAATTAAGTAGTGATTGTGAGATATGAAACTACGTATCGCAAGATCGCAGTTTTCTGCTGAGTCGCAACCTGTTGGTTGCTCGGGCTGGATCGGTGTTCAGACCAGCCCAGATTTGGAGTCAAGCCTCTCGGGCGATATGGACCGCTTCGCTTGGAATAGATTGCGCTACTTCCACGTGCGGCCATTCGACGGGGTAGTCTTCCCCGGCCCTTGTGCCTTCTTAAGAAGGAGGGAGAGTTCATCTTGGGGGGCATTTCCCACTTAGATGCGTTCAGCGGTTCTTGCCACCAGTCATCGCTACCCGGCGCTGCAACTGGCGTCACAGCCGGTACACGAGCGGACTGTCCGACTCGGTCCTCTCGTACTAGAGTCCGCACCCCTC
>CAJDVC010000008.1_pt1 | contig 41262 bp, 35 predicted proteins | sample 7391211 | NCBI WGS metagenome assembly CAJDVC01 (sample SAMEA7055683, study PRJEB34461) | soil metagenome | biome: terrestrial ecosystem; feature: Peninsula; material: soil | place: Antarctica | collected 2016 | reverse complement strand
TTGCAAGCAGTTCCGCCGTTAGCGCGTCCGCCGCTCGCCAGACGCAAAGTGTACAGGTTAGAAGGATCGGTGTTTCAAGCTCGCCGAGTTCCTTTACCTGTGTAGCGCCGACAAGCTTTCCGAATGCATTACCCACGAACACAGCGGCGGGCACACGGTCGAAGAACATGTTGCCGGGATGCGGAAGGATCGCCGTGATCCCCGTGTTGACCGAGTCGCCCTCAATCACGGTTTTCTGTCCCACAAGAACACCCGCGACGTCGGTAATGGCGTTGTTCGCTCCCGGCGTAAGAATTCCCGGGGCGACGCCGAGGGCTCGGGCACGCATCCGCGGCTCCTGAGCACGAACGGTAACGAGGGCTGCGTTGCCGCACGTGAGAAGCGCGGCCGCATATGCGAAGCGGAGGCGAAAGTTCATGACCTGAATTTTACACTTCCGTGACGCGCTTGGAGTCGCGAGCTGTCGTGCGGTTCGTTCCAATTGCTATTGCGCCCGGGGCACGTCAGATTTATGGCAGCAATGCAGGTTGCACCCCGTCCGCGGAAAGGGATTATCCCACCTGAACGCTTTGCTGTCTACTGAGCGTTAACCTCTCTTCTGCCTGGATGAAGCGGACATCGGGCGTAACGGAAGGAGGAGTAATGTCTCGTAGCTTGCCTGCACATCCCGACCTCGAGCACTTGAAGAAGCAGGCCAGGCGTCTGCTGCGCGAGTACGTCGATGGCGACCCCACAGCGCGCAAGGCATTCGGCGGAGTCCGCGTCGGCGGTCCGGTCCCCAAGCTTGCAGACGCGCAACACGTTCTCGCGCGCGAGTATGGCTTTCCCCACTGGTCAGCGTTGCGGAATCATGTCCTGTCCTTGAGCGCGCCCGAGGGGCCGGCCGCACTCGAAGCCGCGATTCGTATGGACGACGCACAACGCGTACGCGATGTTCTCGCGCGCTTCCCGTCGCTCACCGACCGTCTTGACGACGCTCTGCCGACGGGCGCGTTCGGTGCCACCGCGTTGATCGCTGCCGCGAATTTGCACAACCGCGCAATGATTGACGTACTCCTGGACGCAGGGGCCAATGTGAATCAGCGATCGCACTGGTGGGCAGGCGGTTTTGGCGTTCTGGACAGTGCTCCGAAAATCGACGAACATCTGGTGACGCGCGGAGCGACCGTCGATGCGCACGATGCTTCACGCTTTGGATTACTGGATCGCCTCAGCGAGTTGGTAACAGCGGATCCCAGCGTCGTCGATGCGCGTTTCGGCGATGGCCAGACGCCACTGCACGTTGCCGCATCGGTCCAGATTGCGGAGTTTCTGCTCGAAAATGGCGCACGCATCGACGCGCTTGACATCGACCACGAGTCGACGCCGGCACAGTATCTGGTGGGTGAAACGCAGGATGTCGTTCGCTTCCTCATTTCAAAAGGCTGCAAGACCGATATCCTGATGGCTGCGGCATTGGGCGATATGGAGCTGGTTCGGTCCATACTCGCCGAGAACCCACAGGCGATCCGGACTGTCGTATCCCCGCCTTATTTCCCGATGACGGATTCGCGAGCCGGCGGCACCATCTACATCTGGTCACTCGGCAAATCAAAAGCTCCGCACGCCATTGCCAGACAGTTCGGGCATGAGGATGTCGTCGCGCTTCTGCTCGAACACACACCTCCGCCGTTGCTGCTCGCGCTGGCCTGCGAAGCGGGAGACGATGGGGAAGTCGCGCGACTCATTGCTTCAGATCCGCATATCGGAGAGCAGGTTGATGCCGACTTGCTCGCACGGCTTCCTGCGCTAGCTGAGTCGAATAATGCGCGCGGAGTGAAGCTGATGCTGGACGCTGGTTGGAATTCGAGAACCCCGAATGACGCCGGCGTCCCGGCGCTGCACTGGGCCGCGTTCCATGGCAACCTGGGAATGGTTCAGGAACTGCTGAGCCATGGCGCGGATTTCCGTGCGACTGACAGGAAGTTTGGCGGAACAGCGTTTGGCTGGGCTCAACACGGCGAGCAAAACAGCTGGCACAGGGAAAAAGGCAATTATCCGGCGGTCCTTGCGGCGATTTCAGCCGCGGGCGGGGCGTGAAATTGAGTATCTTCCGTGAACGCACTATCGAAGCCAACTCCGCGGCGAACATGGCCGGGGCAGGAGGGTGTCCGCGATGATACGGTGGAAGGCAGCAATCGGAATGCTATCTGGACTCGCCGCGGTGATTCTGGCCGCGGGGGCATCCGGTGGTATCGCGACTGCGCAGACGGCGCGGCCAGCAGGGTTCGTTGCGGAGGTCAGCCTGGATGGCGTTATCGGTCCCGCGGCCGCCGAATATTTCGACGATGCATCAGCACGTGCCACCAAGGACGGCGCGGATGCGATTATCCTGCGTCTCGATACACCGGGTGGTCTATCCGAGTCGATGCGACGAATTATCAGCACCATAATCGGATCCAGGATTCCGGTTCTCTGCTATGTCGCCCCAGGCGGAGCACGTGCCGCGTCTGCTGGCACGTACATCCTCTATGCATGCCAGATTGCAGCGATGGCGCCGGCTACGCATCTTGGTGCCGCGACCCCTGTGTCTCTCACAGGTTCGACGCCCATGCCACGTCCTGCGGTGCTTGATTCCGTGGGGAGGCCTGCAACGCCGTTACCCACGGCCGTACCGGCGGCTTCACGAGCCCCTGTCGGTGATGCGGAAGCGAACAAGGTTCTCAACGACGCGGTCGCATACATTCGATCGCTCGCGCAACTGCGTGGCCGCAATGCTGATTGGGCCGAGCAGGCTGTTCGCGGTGCTTCGACTCTCACCGCGACAGAAGCCGCTCAGGCTCATGTTATCGACTTTGTTGCAGCAGACGCAGCGGATGTACTAAGGCAGGCAAGCGGGCGTCAGGTTCGCGTCGGGGAACAGCCAGTGACTCTCGCACTTGAGAGCCAGCCGGTTCGCGACTACGCTCCCAACTGGCGCACGAATTTTCTCGCAATCATCACAAATCCGACGATTGCCTTCGTCCTTCTCCTCGCTGGTTTGTATGGGCTGATACTTGAAGCGTTTCACCCGGGTGCGATGTTTCCGGGCATTGCAGGTGCAATCTGTCTTTTGATCGGTATGTATGCTCTACAGATGTTGCCGGTGAACTATGCCGGATTGGCGCTCATGACCCTCGGGGTTGGGCTGCTTATCGCGGAGATGGTTTCGCCCACGATTGGGGTCATTGGTGTGGGTGGTGTCATTGCGTTTGTACTTGGTTCGGTAATGCTCATGAACACGAATGTGCCGGGTTTCTCTGTCAATCTTGGGATTATCGCGGGAATCGCCTTCGCAGGAATCGGAGTGCTGGCGATGATACTCTGGCTCGTCATGCGCGCGCGGCGTGTTGGACGAACGACAAGCGACCCGGAAATGCTGGGCGCCGGTGGCGTGCTCCTCGGACCCACAAACGCTCGCGGCGAGGGATGGGCGCGCATCAACGGCGAACGATGGCAGGTGTTTGCGGATTCTCCGCTCGCCGCCGGGAGCCACGTCCGCGTTGTCCGGCGCGAGGGCCTGCAGCTCTGGGTAATTCCAGAATCTTTGTCACTCTAGGGAGAAAACATCATGCTGGGATTCACTGGTGCACTGATTGTCATCTTGGCATTCCTGCTCTTTTCATCAATAAAGGTCCTCCCGGAGTTCCAGCGCGGCGTAGTACTGACGCTCGGCCGCTATACCGGCACCAAGGGACCCGGCCTCGTGCTGCTCGTGCCTGTCATGCAGCGCATGATCCGTGTGGATCTTCGTGTCAACGTCATGGATGTTCCGCCTCAGGACGTCATCTCACGTGACAACGTTTCTGTTCGCGTCAATGCTGTGGTCTATTTTCGCGTCGTAGATCCTGACAAGTCTGTACTCGAAGTCGCCGACTTCTATCAGGCTACGAGCCAGCTCGCTCAGACGCGACTTCGCTCGGTGCTCGGCCAGCATGAGCTCGACGAAATTCTATCGCAAAGAGACTCTATCAATCACGTCTTGCAGACGATTCTCGACGAGGCTACCGATCCGTGGGGAATCAAGATCGCGAACGTTGAGATCAAGGACGTTGACATCAACGAAACGATGGTGCGTGCGATCGCACGTCAGGCCGAGGCTGAACGCGAGCGTCGAGCCAAGGTCATTCATGCAGAAGGAGAAATGCAGGCCGCCGAGAAGTTGCGTGATGCCGCAGCGATGCTCTCCCAGCAACCCCAAGCGCTTCAGCTCAGATATTTGCAGACCATGGCCGACATGGCGAGCAATGGCAAATCGTCGACGATTGTGTTCCCGTTGCCGATCGACATCATCCAGCCGCTGCTGGCAGCGATCGCACCCAAGTCGGTGTAGCGACGACGCGCAGACTCGGTACTGCTATGCAGGCCCGAGTCTGCGCTCTTGCTCTAGAAGTTCGCCACCCAGTGCATGAAGTATGTCTTCGTCGGTGCGACGGGGGTGCCGTTCGCTGGGGTCGCGTCCTGGTAATCAAACGAAATCGACGACTTCGTGTTCAGATCCCAGCTCAGTCCAGCGATAAATCTGTTGATCTTTGGGCTCGTCGATGTATTGGGGGTAACCTGGTCGTAGCGCAGCAGGATGCCGACCGGTATTGTTGATTTGGAATCAACAATCCTGAAGGGTTTGGCCACCACGTAGGCGGCGACAAGCCGACCCGTACTGTCGGCGGCTCCGCGCGGTGATGCAACGGTGTTCGCACCCGTGTCTGCACCGTCATTGCGCTGAGCATAGTCCACTCCGACGACTAGCCGCGGATCCCTGATTCCGGCGAATGCTCCGTAACGGTTGCGATCGAGGCCACTTCCGATCGGACCGATCTCGCCCGCTCCACCGTTTACAAATTTGCTTGCAATAGCACCACGATAAACCCAACCGTCAATCGCCAAAGTGCGAAGGTAACTCAGCTGGGCGGTTGTAAGCGGGGTCAGTGTCAGCCGAGCCTGATAGTCCTTGAACCGATCGGTTTCGCGCGACGCGTAGCCAGATCCGTTAGTGATCGCGGTATACAGCTCACCGGTCTTGTGGGGTAGCGTGAGGATGCCGACAATTCCTGCATCCGCTGATGAGAAGTAGCCAGCGCGCTCTACGGGCGTTTGCGAAATCCAGCGCGGCCAGAAATTCTCCTCATGATCGATCAGCATCGTGTGGACCAATCCAATGCGGCTTGTGAACGCCCAGTCACCCGGTCGCGTAGCCTTGAGGAAGTCGTACTGCAGGTACGCGTACTTCGCGCGCAACATCCAGCCTTTGTAATAGGAGTCGTTTCCGGGAACTGCCTGCTGATAGAGATCACCAGTGATTCGAATGCTGGCACGATCGCCTGCCGGCATCTTGAACGTCAGGTACGCGCGCTCGAGGTCGAACTTGTTCTGCCCCTTGTTTGCGCCGGCCGCTCCCTGGTACTGATAATTGCCGAAGACAACTCCGGAGAAGTCGATCGGAATCGTAACTTTCGTGACAGGCTTGGTTGTATCAGACGACGTGGTTGCCTGGGCTCCAGCAATCGAGGAGACTAGTGCAAGCGCTGCCATGCCTGCTGCGAGACGCTTACGCATTATGCACCACCCAGCGTCGCGAGACGTGCTTCAAGGCGCTTGATCATCGCGGGCGGTAGCGGGGAATAGTCGAGCGATGACGCGACTGCCTCGCCATTTTTGTAGGCCCATTGCAGGAAGGCGACGAGCGCTTTTCCCTTTGCGGCGTCTTGCGGATGCTCATACATGAGGATCCACGTGAACGATGAGATCGGATAGGCATCCTTGCCAGGTGCGTTCACGATCGAGATACGATAGTCCGAGTTTGCTGGGAGCTTTGTTGCGGCTCCGGCAGCTGCCGCAGTGACCGACTCCAGTGTTGGAGCAACCCACGATTCAGCTGCGTTGCGAACGAGCGCGACGGGCAGACTGTTCTTCTTTGCGTAAGCCAGCTCCACATAGCCAATCGCCCCAGGAAGCTGTTTAACCTGACCTGTAACGCCCTCGCTGCCCTTACCGCCCAGGCCCACGGGCCAGTTGAGCGTCTGTCCGCGTCCGACCTTTGAGAGCCAGCCACTGCTGACTGTCGCCAGATAGTCGCTGAAGATATATGTGGTGCCGCTACCGTCGGCACGGTGAATTACGATCACGTCGCTCGCTGGTAGAGTAACACCGGGATTGAGTTTGCCGATCCGCTGATCGTTCCACTTGGTGATGGTTCCCATGAACAGTCCCGCGATCACGTCGCCGGTCAGTTTCAGCGGCTGCTTCACGCCGGGAAGGTTGTACGTGACGGCGACGCCGCCGAGGACTGTAGGGAAGTGCAGTACGCGGCCGCCCTTGGCTTTCGCGATCTGTTCATCTGTCATCGGGCCGTCGGTCGCACCGAAATCGACAATCCCGTCCGAAAGCTGGCGGATGCCGCCGCTTGATCCAATGGATTGATAGTTCACGCGTACGCCGGTCTTAGCCGCGTACATCGATGCCCACTTGGAATAGATCGGATATGCGAAGCTTGAACCGGCGCCGGTCAGATCTGTTACCTGAGCGCATGCGAGCGAGGCGAACGCGCCCGCCACCGCCATTGTCATTCCGACTAGACGAACCGCTTTGATCACTAATTTCTCCGTGAAAGATTTTTGCGAACACCGTACGTTCGCACACCTTCATCACGGAACTCACCGCCGTTCGGTAACGGCTATGTCACGGTCGGCGGTCGTATCGATACTGCGGGCGGAAACGATGCACTCACCGTTGTCCCGCGCCCCAAAACGCTCTCGGCGCGGACCTGGCCACCGTGCGCCTCCACTAGATGCTTGACGATGGCGAGACCAAGCCCCGTCCCTCCGCTTTCGCGTGACCGAGCCGAATCCGCCCGGTAGAACCGTTCGAAGATCCGTGGCAGGTGCGCGGGCGCGATTCCCACGCCAGAGTCGCGCACTCCGAGCCACGTATAACCATCATCGTCTCGCCGTGCAAAGACCGTAACGGTGCCGCGGGCCGTGTGGCGTATTGCGTTTTCCACAAGATTGCCGATTACCTGGCGAAGTGCCGTGCGGTCCGCGTACACCCAGCGGGCGTCCTCCGCCACTAGTGCCTCAGTCGTGACCTCATTGGATTGCGCCACTCTTGCCACCGATGAAATCGCTTCGGCCGCCATCGCCGCGACATCGACGTTCTCCGGACGCGGAACCCAACCACCGGATTCTATGCGGGAAAGATCGAGCAGCTCGTCCACGATTCGCTGCATCCGTGCGGTGTTGCTCTGAATCAACGCCACGAAGTGCGCACGATCGTCATCAGAAAGAGATGGTTCCGCAAGAGTTTCGGCGAACCCGCCGATCACCGTGAGCGGTGTACGCAGCTCATGCGAGACGTTCGCGACAAAGTCACGCCGTACTGCCTCCAATTTTCGTTTCGCGGTCAGATCTGTGAGCGCCAGAACGGCGCCGCCGTCCGGAAGTGGGCGTGCTGCCACTGCGATTGTCCGTCCGCCCACGTCGACCGATCGATCGTCGGCTGACTCGCCACGTAGCGCGGTCTCAAGCGCATCTTGAAGCACACGTTCGCGCGGAACGTGATCTGCAGAGAAGGGAACGGGTTCGCGAAGGCCGAGCATGTTCCGCGCCGCTGTGTTGACACGAAGCACCGATCGGCGAGCGCTGACAGCGAGAATGCCTTCGTTCAGGGACTCGACAACCGCGGATACGAGCGACTCGTCGTCCGCGAGTCCCTGGAGCCTGGTCCCGAGCTGTTCCGACATGGTGTGAAGCGCAGCTGCAAGATCCCCGATTTCGCCCGGAGCCGATATCGGCGGGCGACGGGAGAGATCACCTGCCGCGATGGCGCGTGCCGCGTCACGCAACTCGACAACAGGGCGCGAAACCGAGCGTGCGAACAGAGCCGCAAGCAGCAAGGCGACGGTTGCTGCAATTATGCCGGCGAAGGCGACATCTCCCAGCGCACGGTTGAATATTGCGTCGGCCGCGGCAGTATTCTGGGAGACACGCGCAACTCCAAGTGGAGCAGGAACGGCGACATAAACTTCGTCGTCGCCTTCTGACGGGCTCGCCCGCCGCGATGACCCGACGCCTCCGCCGAGTGCGACGATGACCTCGGGGCGTTGCGAATGATTCTGAAGATCCGCAACTCCCGCGGAGTCAAACTGCGAATCACCCAGCACAACACCGTCGCGAGCGATCAACGTCACTCTGTGTCCAAGCGACCGGCCGGCCACGTGTGCGAGATCAATTGGCTTGACCGTGGCAGTCCACTGGGCGGCGACAAACTGCGCCTCGCGCGCCAGCTCTGCGACGTTCTCGCGTCCCATTCGCTGGTGCAGCTGGCGATCAAGGATGACACCGACGGTGATCGTAAGCGCCGCGACCACCGCAAGAGATGAAAGCAGCAGGCGATTCGCGAGTTTCATGTCACGCAGCTCGACACGTGGAATCGATGGCCATGCGCACAGTCATGCATTCTTGGGAGTTTCGACGTTTATGCGGTAGCCAAACCCACGAACAGTCTCGATCATCTCGCCGGCCGGACCCAGCTTAGCGCGGAGTCGCTGTACGTGCATATCGACGGTGCGCGTTTGAATATCGGGCGCCGCTTCCCAGACCGTCTCCAGCAGCAATCTGCGTGCAAGCACACGACCCTTGCGTTCCGCGAGTGTGAGTAGGAGCTTGTACTCCGTAGGTGTGAGATCCACTACCGCTTTTTCGGCGCGGACTTCGTGCGCAGCGCGATCTATCTGCAGCGGACCGATCCGAAGGACATCCGACCTCACGCTCTCGGGAGCGCGTAGGCGCCGGAGTATCGCACCGACGCGCAGCGTCAGTTCCTGTGGAGAAAATGGTTTGGTGAGATAATCGTCCGCACCGAGCGTCAATCCGCGAAGGCGGTCCGGTTCCTCTCGGCGCGCCGTCAAAGTCAGCACCGCAATGTGTGCCGTCCGGGGATCCGATCGGAGCCGCTCCAACACATCGAACCCGGACATTCCGGGAAGCATGAGGTCGAGAACCACTAGCGATGGAAGTTCAGCCGTGGCCTTGGCCAACGCCTCGGGTCCGCTACTCGCTGTCGAAACGCCGTATCCCGCGCGGGCAAGATGGTACGCGACGAGTGCAACAATATCGGGCTCGTCATCGACGACCAGAATTCGCTCAGCGGGAGTGCCTGTCTCTTCTCCTGGAATCATGATCGTGCCGAAAGTTCACCCGTTGGCGGCTCGAGCGGGAGCGCCGAATTGTCACGATCCGGTACCAGATGACAGTGTCAGACCTCTCCCGAAGTAGGTAACTTATTGTGATGTTGGGACTTACCTCAGTGGCGCTGTTGCTTCTGACCGCCGCGCCTCCCTCTCTTCACCGGCTCCCGTCGGGCGTTTCACCGTTGCCGGTGGAATGCATTCCGGGCGCTGCCGTCAGCCTCCGGATCGCGGCCACCACCGACGTACATGGACACGTCATGGGTTGGGACTACTACGATAATCGCGCCGACCCGCTTCGCGGCCTGACGCGTGCAGCAACGATCGTGGACTCCTTGCGCGCGGCAAATCCCGGGCGAGTTCTGCTTGTGGACGCGGGCGACATGCTTCAGGGAACACCACTCACATACGTAGCGGCGCGCGTTTCCAAATCACGAATCAACCCGGTGGTCGCTGCGATGAACGCGATGCGCTACGACGCGGCTACAGTCGGTAACCACGAATTCAATTACGGCGTACCATACCTGGACAGCGCCGTCGCACAGGCGCGATTTCCGCTGCTGGCAGCAAATGTGACCCGGCATGGCAGTCTCCCCGGCTACGGTCCCTTTACTATAGTGCATCGCGATGGTGTAGCCGTAGGAATCGTTGGTGCAACGACCCCGGGTTCCAATTTGTGGGACGCGTTGAACCTCAGTCAGGCTGGAGTTCGCGTCGGGGACATAGTGCCGGCTGTGCGCGCTTCCGTCGCCGAAGCGAGACGGCGTGGAGCAGATGTAATCGTAGTCGTTTTGCACTCAGGGCTGAACGAGCCTTCCAGCTACGACACCGTCGCGACAAGACTACCGGGTGAAAATGTGTCAGCTCGAGTCGCCGCGGAAATTCCAGGTATAAACGTGTTGGTATATGGCCACTCGCATCGGGAAAACAGTGGCCAGCTTATTGGGGGCACGCTCGTCGTTCAGCCGAAGAACTGGGCAACCAGCGTTGCCGTTGTGAGTATGCCGGTCGCATGCAGTGCGGCACGCCGATGGGTCGCGTCTACCGCTACGTCAACCGTCATCCAATCTGTCGGGCACCCGGAGCAGGACACTGTGAAGGCCGCGGTGGCGCAATTGCACAATGAGACACTCACATATGTGAACTCGGCCATCGGTACCACGCCAGATGCATGGCGGTCCGATTCAGCTCGGCTGGCCCCGACCGGACTCACCGGGTTGATAATGGAAGTAGAACGCAGAGCCGCCCATGCGGATATCGCCTCTACGGCAGCGTTCGATCTGCACGCACATCTTGGCCCGGGGCCGATTACGGTGGCGCAACTCGCGCAGCTATACCCATACGAGAATACGCTTCGTGCGATTCGCATCACAGGTTCCCAGCTGAAGGCGTATCTTGAATACAGTAACAGGTACTACGAAACCAATGCCGCAGGAGAGCTTGTCCCTGATACGAGCGTGGCCGGCTACAACTTCGACGTCGTCAGCGGCGTTCACTACACCGTTGATGTCACGAAACCGCTTGGCCAACGCGTGCTTACACTCACGTTTCGCGATCGGGCCGTCGCGCCAACTGACACCTTTATCATGGCACTCAACAACTACCGACAGAGCGGTGGAGGCGGGTACGCGATGCTCCGCAACGCGCCAGTGGTTTACGACAAGCAACAGGATATCCGACAGCTTCTTATCGAGGAGGTACAACGCCTCCACGAAATACACGAGGTGGACTATCGCACGAATAACTGGTCGTTCGTCAAGCCGAGCGCGGCGCGATAATTCATTCATAAAACCACCAGCCGACTTACCGTGACACGCGTTACTACCGATGAATTACGCAGGATGCCCAAGGCAGAACTGCACTGTCATCTCGATGGCTCATTGCGCCCGGGGACGATGCTCGAGCTCGCTCGCGATCATGGCATCGCTCTCCCACGCGAGAATCCGGAAGAGTTGCGCCATTATATGTGCGCCGATAACGTCGCCGATCTGGCCGACTATCTCCATCGTTTCGATACCACAATCTCCATTCTGCAGACTGAGTCGGCGCTGGAGCGCGTTGCGTACGAACTCGTCCAGGATGCGAGCCTCGATGGGGTTCGCTACATCGAAGTCCGTAACGCTCCGCACCTGAACATCCGCGGCGGGCTGGCAGTAGATCAGGTGCTCGAGGCGACCATGCGCGGGCTGAACCGCGGTGAAGCGGAGTTCGGTACCGTCGCGAGGTTCATAACCTGCTCGTTACGCCACTGGGATCCGTCGCGATCGCTCGAAGCGGCGCAGGCCGCGGTACGACACAAGGATGCCGGCGTAGTCGGGTTCGATCTCGCCGGAGCGGAGGCGGAATTTTCCGCCGTTGACCATGCCGCGGCGTTTGCATACGCACGCGAGCACTTTTTGCAGGTTACGTGTCACGCGGGTGAAGCTGCAGGGCCTGAATCAATCAAAACGGCCCTGTTCGATTGCAACGCATCCCGAATCGGGCACGGCGTCCGCGCAGAGGAGGATCCCGCGCTGCTGAAGTACATTCGCGATCTCGGCATCACCCTTGAGATGTGTCCAACCAGTAACGAACAGACACATGCGGTGGCGAGTTATGCTCAGCATCCGCTGAGGCGCTATCTTGACTCCGGCGTTCGCGTGACGATCAATACCGATAGTCGGCTCATCAGCGGCGTCACACTCACTGACGAGTACGCTCGCGCTGTCAATGAACTTGATCTCACCGTCGCTGATCTGTGCACCTGCGTGATCAATGCGTGCGAGGCATCATTCCTTCCATTCGAAGAGCGTACCAGACTCGTCGCAGATGTCCGCGCGGAACTCCAGCGTGATTGGGGATATCAAGCATGAGGCCGTACGGCGCAGAAGCAGCGCGGAATGCTGCGGAGGCGATCCGCGCTCTTATCGGAGACTCGATCCCCGAGCTTGCGATCGTGCTCGGCTCCGGTCTCGGTGGTCTGGTCAACGATGTTCAGCAATCGGTGGCCATTCCGTACAATCAGATTCCGGACTTCCCCGACGTTGCCATCGCTGGTCACGCCGGCAAGCTTGTGATAGGGAAGATCAGCGGAAGGGTTGCGGCAGTCTTCGCGGGACGTTTTCACTCGTACGAGGGTTATCCGCTCCAGCTGACAGCATTCCCGATTCGTGTCGCTCACGCACTCGGCGCCCAAACCCTGTTCGTTTCAAACGCCGCCGGTGGTGTTAACACCGACTTCAAAGCCGGCGATCTGATGGCCATCGAAGATCATCTCAACCTCACGTTCGCGTCGCCGCTGACTGGCGCCGCTGAGCCTGGTGAAGTGCGGTTCCCGGATATGTCGGACGCGTATGATCCAGCTTTGCGAGCCGCGTTGCACAAGGCCGCAGGAAAGCTGGGTATGGGGTTGCGTCGTGGCGTGTACGCAATGTTGCCGGGCCCGGCGTACGAGACGCCCGCCGAGGTTAGAATGCTGCGTACCCTCGGCGCAGATGCCGTGGGAATGTCCACGGTTCCAGAGGTCACGATGGCACGCATGCTCGGCATGCGCGTCGCTGGAATAAGTTGCATCACCAATCTCGCCGCCGGCATCGATAAGCGCCCGCTCGATCACGCAGAAGTGCTTGCGACAACTTCGCGCGTGGCACAGCAGTTTCAGGCGCTCGTTCGCGAGTTTATCAGTCTGACGTAGAGCGACGAGGGGCAGCCGAGCCGCCCCTCGCAATACACTACTGAGCCCGAGTCGGTGGTGGCGCGGGCAGGCTCGCCAGCCGCGACTTGAATGTGTGGAAGTTCTGGGTGTCCTTCGTAAGCCCGGCGAGTTGCGTCGGTGTGAGTGTGTTGATCAATCCCTGAATGTCCGATATACGATCTTCTTCAAGTGGGTGCGTGGCGAACCACGAGTCCACCGCGCCTGGCGAGCTCTTGCGTTCATTGATCAACTTCTGGAACATCGTGACGAGTCCTTCCGGGGAAATCCCCGCACGCACGACATTCTTGAAGCCTTCTTCATCCGCCTCTGCTTCATCCGCTCGGCTGAATTTCGCAAAGATCGCGGATGTGCCGACGTTAACCAGAGTACCCGCCGCCTGATTATTGCAGATGGAAGTTAGAACACAGGCCAGCGTAATTCCGACATTAGCACCCTGCTGCTGCTGCATCTGGTGTACGCTGTGTCGCCGCACCACGTGTCCGATTTCATGACCGAGGACGCCAGCGAGCTCATCCATGCTCGTTGCCCGTTCGATCAAACCTCGGTTTACGTATACGTAGCCGCCCGGCACCGCAAACGCGTTGACATCCGAGCTGTTCACAACATAAAAATGCCAGTCCAGATCACGACGGCTCGTAACGTTCGCAACTGAATCGCCGAGCACATTTATGTACCGCACGATTTCAGGGTCATTGATGAGCGGGAGCTGCTGCGATATCTGCGCTGCGTACTGCTGACCCATCTGCACTTCCTGTTGCTGGCTCACGGCACAGCCACCGAGTACGAGGGCCGCCATAAGGATCACTATTCGTTTCATTAACGCTCTCGCTGTAGATTTCCCGCCTGTCAAAGGCAAAAGCTATTCCATGCATATACCCCAACAAGCCCCAAACTCTCACTCGTGAGATCGCTCACTGTAGCTCGCGATCTCCAGCGCAGGCGCGCGCGCGAGCGTTCGAGGCAGTTTCTGGCCGAAGGCGTCCGGTGCGTTGAGGAACTGATTGCCTCGCCCCTGAAGCTGCGCTCAGTGCTCGTTTCCCCCGCAATCCGTGAAACGGAAAGGGGCAAGGCACTCTTCGAACTGGTGCGCGCTTCCGCCGCTGAGCGGGGCTTTCAGGTTGAGGAAGTCACCGAATCGGAGCTGGCCTCGGTATCCGATACCGAGAGTCCGCAAGGCATTATCGCAATCGCAAACCAGCCCGAACGATCGTTCGACGGCATTGGTCCTCGCGATGTGGTGCTCGTACTGGATGGTGTCCAGGATCCAGGGAATGTCGGGACGATACTCAGAACGGCTCAAGCGTTCGGCGTCAGCGCGACGATCGCTCTTCCTGGAACCGCAGACTTCTGGAATCCCAAGGTCGTACGATCCGCGATGGGCGCTCTATTCACTCACAATGCATTCCATGCGAGCGTGGAGGATGTGCTGAGCTTTCTCGCGGGAATCAGAATGCCGATCTGGGCTACGAGTGCAGCGGGAGAACGCATCAATAAGCGGAGTGGCGATTCAGGGCTCGCGATCGTCGTTGGAAATGAAGCAGCCGGGGTATCTCGCGAACTTGTTGCCGCTGCGGCGCGCACCGTCGCGATTCCGATTCTCGGTGTCGAGTCGCTCAACGTCGCAGTCGCCACCGGAATTCTTCTCTATGCGGTCACAGCAGCATGAATGAAGCGGTCACAGGCCTGTTTGCATTCCTCTTTGGTGCATGTATCGGCTCGTTCCTGAATGTGTGCATTGGAAGGTGGCCCGCGGGGATGTCTGTAGTGCGGCCACCCTCACGCTGCCCGAACTGCGAGCGCCCGATCCGAGCCTACGAGAACATCCCGATCCTCGGCTGGATTGGGCTCCGTGGCCGGTGCGCAGGATGCGCGGCTCCAATATCGCCGCAGTATCCACTGGTTGAATTGCTCATTGCACTTGTCTGGTTGTCATCGAGCGTGGTGTTCGGCCCAACCTTCCTCGCGCTTCGGGTTGCGGTATTCATCACGCTGATGATCGGGATCGCGATCACCGACGCGAAGTACTACGTCATTCCCGATGGCTTCACTATCTTCGGCCTCGTCTGGATCATCGTCACTGCCTTGATTGCGGCGTTCACGCATTCCGACTCGTCTTTCGCCGCTCCGTACGACGCAATGATGGGTGCGCTCGCGGGCGCCGGTGCGATCGCGATCGCCGGATGGCTGGGTGAGGCGGCGCTTAAACGTGAGGCGATGGGGTTCGGCGATGTAACTCTCATGGCCGTAGTTGGCGCCGCGCTGGGCGCGCAGCGCGCGCTGCTTACGATATTTATCGGCGCTGCACTGGGTGTTGTTGTCTTTCTCGGAGTCGTTTTACCGGTCAGTAGAATAAGCAGCCACAACCGATCTGCGGAGGTTCGTGAGAAGGATTCGTTACCTCTTGTGCCGTTCGGTGTATTTCTGGCACCCGCCGCAATTCTCACTCTGTTTTACGGCAACCCTCTGATCCACTGGTATCTCTCCAGATTCATCGCTTCATGAAATTGACACTTCCTGCAATGCGCGCGCGCGTTTCGCAAACGCTGATCGTGTTGGCTGCTGCGCTCTCGGTTGCATCGTGCCGACGTCCGCCAAAATCCACCGGCGGTCCGTACGACGATATTGTTGCCAAGGCTATTCCCGCAGTCGAGAAGGCGGTTGGCCTGCGCTTCAAGACGCCGCCGAAAATTGAAATCCGCAGCAAGGATCAGGTGCGAGCATATTTGCTCAAACAGATCACAGACTCGGCGACCAGGCGCGAGATCGATGGCCAGTCCACAGCTTACAAACTCCTCGGGATGATCCCCGATACGTTGAATCTGCCCGACTTGATGACGCGCCTGCTGCAGGAGCAGATCGTTGGTTACTACGACCCTGAAACCAAGGTGCTCTACATCGTCAAGGATTCACCGAAAGATGAAACGCAGCTCATCGTAACGCACGAACTCGTGCACGCGCTGCAGGATCAGTACGTGAGTCTGGACTCGGTTCAGAAAATCACCGGAAACAACGATCGGCAAACTGCGGCGCAGGCTATTTTCGAAGGTGAAGCGGTCTACGAGCAGATGCAGGCAATGCTCGGGCCGGGAAGCCTCGCCCTCGGACTTCCGGCTGGCTGGGAGCGCGTGCGTGAGACAATCCGCAACAACGAAGCGGCGATGCCGGTTTACGCCAGCGCACCGATGGTCATTCAGGAGACGCTGATATTTCCGTATCTGAGTGGCGCTGAGTTTGTGCGCACATTCAAATCCCGTGAGCCCAACGCTCAGCCATTCACCGACCCTCCGACGTCAACTGCACAGATACTGCATGTCGATGAATATTTCGGAAAACGGGTCGAGCCGACTCCCGTGTCGTTCAAGCCCAGTGCGGGCGTGACACCGACGTACCAGAACAACCTCGGCGAATTCGAGACGCGTCTCTTTCTGTACCAGCAACTCAAGGACACTGACCAGGCTGCACACGGGTCTTCCGGATGGAACGGAGATCACTATATGACATTCGAGACTCGTGGCGGGCCTGCGATCGCGTGGGCAACGGTTTGGCTGACGGCTGGCTCGGCAGCCAATTTCTATGCGTTGGCCCAGCGGGCGGTTACAGCGATGCAGCCGGAGCGGCGAGGTCGGTCCGTCAAGGTCAGCACCAGCGAGGTCAACGGGCGCGCAGTCGTGCTATTCGTCGCGACGCCCGTCGGCGCAACGGCGCCGATCTCCTTGAGCGATGTGAGGATTGGTGGCCCGACGTCACCCTGATTGATTTCAAGAGGATTCGCGCGAGTGTGGCGAGCGTGCGTGTGTGGATAACTCTCAGCTTACTCCAACCACTTTTGCGGCCTTGGAAAGCCTGTCAGTCTGTAAGCCTCACGTCAGTTTTGCGCGAAACCGTGCGATTCAACTCAACATACTGTTGCACTCCTGCCACAATTCTTTCCGCTAGTGCATCTTCGTATGTGGGAGCCAGGTCGAGCACATCGGCGTCATCGAGACCCATGGCCTCGATAATGTCGGCGAGTTGTGGCGCGTCGAGTTCGCGTAGAACTTGACGGAGAGCGTACTCTCCTGTTCGCTCATAAAGTGCTATCGGGTCCACACCCGCACCTGCGTCTGCCTGCACTGCGACATCAATCGCCGCGCGGTCAAACTGTGCGTTGGGTTCAGTTGCCTGCTTGAATCGCGGGTGCGGAGAAATCGTTGCTTGCGACTGAAGCGCTGTACATAGTGAGTCGGCGAGGTGCGCAGGTGTGATTCCCGCAGCCCAGAATCGGAGGTCGCCGCGCGAGAGCTGTTGCGTCTCAGGAGGGGTTATTACGGTATCGCCGCGGAGGTGTGGCTGGAATTCAAGCCACGCTTCCCAGAGTCCGGTCGCGAGTTGCTGGCATCGAACCTGAGCCGTGAATATTCTGCCGTCAGCACTTAGCAGAGGTTCGTCGAATAGAACGAGAGTAACAGCCATCCGTTTGCGCCGATGTGAAGCGTTGAACCCGACTGCAAAAATGCACCTGTCCGCGATTTCGTGCATGGAAGTGCAAACGTTTTGCCAAAGTAGTCGCGTGCGGCACAACCCGACGCCGAATAGCGGCTGCGGGTAGCGATCGACCCGTGCCATGCCGCACGGTCGCGCCTACTGGATACTGGATACAATAATTGTGACATGAGAATGGCGCTACCCCGCGTTAAGATTCACGAGTGACGACCCCCACGCCGACTCTATCCTCGCCAGCCGGATCGCGACCGCCTCCGCCACGAAAACTGGCCGCGCCGCCCATTGCCGACGAAGCCGTCAAGCGAGAGCGGCTTGTCCGCATGAAACGGTTCGCGCTCCTGCTCCTGATCGCTGCGGCAGCTGTCTTCGTGGCCACTCTTTTCCTTCAACAGACGCACGACTGGGCTTGGCTTGGATATGTCCGGGCGGCGGCCGAGGCGTCCGTGGTGGGCGGCGTCGCCGACTGGTTTGCCGTGACGGCCCTCTTTCGCCACCCTCTCGGCATACCGATACCGCACACTGCTATCGTGCCGGCACGCAAGGATCGCATCGGCCGTGCGCTTGGCAACTTTGTGCAACAGAATTTTCTCGATCGAACCGTAGTCGCTTACAAACTTGCATCACTACGACTCGGTGATCGCGCAGCGCAGTGGCTGTCCGAGCCGGACAACGCTCGAAGCGTCACACGGGTGACTGCGCACGCTCTTACTTCAGCGGCGAACGTGCTCAAGGATGAAGATGTGCAGTCATTCCTTGAGCGGACCGCGGGTGACCGGCTCCGTAGCGTGCAGGTCGCGCCGCTGCTGGGAAGAGCACTCCGCCTGCTGACTGCCGACGGCAGGCACCAGGAACTGCTCGACGAAGCATTACGCCTTGCAGCGCGTGCGACCGAAGCGAACGACTCGCTCATTCGAGAGAAAGTGCATGAGCAGACACCGTGGTGGGTCCCCGGTCTGATGGACAAGCGAATCTCCGATCGCGTTGTGACCGGAATTGGGCGCACGCTCGCCGAAGTGAGCATGGATCCGGATCATCCACTCAGGCACCGTTTTGACGACGCTGTACGTGAGTTCGTTGATCGGCTGCAGTCATCGCCGGAAACGATCGCCCGTGCAGAAGCCTGGAAGGAAGAACTGCTCGAACATGAAGCGATGCGCGAATTCCTGGGCACGATCTGGGCCGACGTGAAGCGGAAATTGAAGGAGTACGCTATACGGACCGAACACGAACAATTTGAAGGCGGCCGCCTCGAAGTTGCGATCGCGACTCTGGCGCATAGTGCATTGCAGGATCAGGTTCTCTCGGCGAAACTCAACGGTTGGATAGACGAAGCCGTGCTTGCGGTAGTCGATGCTTCGCGTATCGAGATCGCTCAGCTCATTTCGGGCACCGTGAGCGCCTGGGACCCGCAGGAAACGTCGCGTCGCATCGAACTGCAGATCGGGCGCGATCTGCAGTTCGTGCGGATCAATGGTACGATTGTTGGCGGACTTGTGGGACTCGCGCTCTACGCCCTCACGCGGGCTTTGTAGCACTGCTGGCAGGAGAGCTTGAGTGTTGCTATCCTGCCGCCTCGTTCAGTCCGTCTACACTCGCGACATCGGCGAGGCGCGTGACCCCGGATGGTGCGTCTGGCTCATGCAGCGCATCCACGACCGGAGACTCAGCCGCAGGTAACAGCGCCTCGTGCATGACGTCATCCATGTTCGAGACGAGCGTGAACTTCATGGCATCACGTACCTCGACGGGGATGTCTCGCAAATCCTTTTCGTTCGGTTTGGGCATCATCACTTCGCGAAGGCCAGCGCGATAGGCGGCGAGTACTTTCTCTTTCACGCCGCCAATCTCCAGAACCTTCCCGCGCAGCGTCACTTCGCCGGTCATCGCCACGTCGCGGCGTACTGGTCGTCGGCTCAGCACACTCGCAATCGCGAGTGTAACTGCAGCGCCGGCGCTCGGCCCGTCCTTTGGAATTGCACCTGCAGGAAAGTGGATATGGACGTCGGTGTCCTTGAACTCGTCTGCGGCGATCCCGAGTATCTTGGCGCGAGCTCTTACGTACGAGTGCGCTGCGTCGACGGATTCGCGCATCACGTCGCCAAGCTGACCGGTGACGATCAGTCGCCCGGTGCCAGACATGCGAAGCGCCTCGATCTGCATCAGGTCACCGCCGGTTGCTGTCCAGGCGAGGCCCGTAACAGCGCCGATCTCGGGCTCCATCTCCGCTTCTTCAACACTGTATCTCGGAACGCCAAGGACTTCGTTCACCATCGCAAGGTCAACGATCCATGCGCCCTCCTCACCGTCCGCCTTTTTTCTCGCGCGCTTGCGCATGATTGCGGCGAGATTCCGCTCAAAATTTCGCAGGCCGGCTTCGCGCGAATACCTGTTTGCGATGAACGCCAGTGTTTCATCAGTGAACTGGAGATCCTTGTCGCTGATCCCGTGATCTTCCAGCAAGCGCGGGAGCAAGTAGCGCCACGCGATCTCGACTTTCTCCTCGACAGTATATCCGGAGATACGGATGATCTCCATTCTGTCGCGGAGAGCGGGCGGGATGTCAAAGAGGTTGTTTGCCGTGCAGATGAACAGAATCGACGAAAGATCGAACGGCAAGTTCAGGTAGTGATCAACGAATGTCTTGTTTTGGGAAGGATCCAGGACTTCGAGCATCGCGGCTGTTGGATCGCCGGATGAACCGCCCTGAGTCATCTTGTCGATCTCGTCAATCATCATTACCGGATCTCGCACCGCGACTCGCCGCAACGCCTGAATGACCAGGCCCGGCATCGCGCCAACGTACGTTCGACGGTGACCCCGTATCTCTGCTTCGTCGCGCACGCCACCAACGGATATGCGATAAAACTGACGACTGATCGACGTCGCGATTGCCTCGCCGAGTGAGGTCTTTCCAGTTCCTGGCGGCCCGACGAAACAGAGAATCGGGCCGTGTTGATCGCCTCCGCGCAGTTTCCGCACTGCGAGATACTCGATGATGCGTTCCTTGGCGTCACTCAAGCCATAGTGACGCGAATCCAGCGCCGCCTCCACGGTCTTCAGCTCGATCTGATCGGCGCCACTGCGATCGTTCCACGGTAGCGACAGAATCCAGTCTAGGTACGTGCGAATCACCTGATACTCGCTCGACGCCGGCGACAGCATGCGCAGCCGCTCGGTCTCTCGTTTCGCCTCCGCTTGTGCTCGCTCCGGAAGCTTCGCCTCATCGACCCGGCGAAGCAGTTGAGCAGATTCCTTCTCGCCGGGATCAGCTTCGCCTAGTTCGGCCTGGATCGCTCTCAGCTGTTGACGCAGATAGAATTCGCGCTGATGCTGCTCAATCTTGATCTCCGTCTGACGCTTGACATCTTCCACGACCCGAGCGCGCGCAACTTCGCGTTCCAGTCGGGTGAGTATGAAGCGAAGCCGCTGACCGATGTCGAGTCGCTGAAGCACCTCGTCCTTGTCGGCGATCCGGAAATTCATATTTGTCGCGGCAAGATCCGCGAAACGGCCCGGATCCGAGATGTTCATTTTGAGAATCGCGGGAACTTCATCGGGAATACGATCGATGAGTTCAGCGAGCGTCTCTGCCGCGGTCGCTACTCGTGACACGAGATCGTCGACCTCGATTGCATCCGGCTGGACTTCACGCGCCGGTTTGACGTGCGCTTCGGGATACGGTTCAATCGCAGTAATGTCGTCAACAACGATTCGGCGTAGTCCCTGCAGCGTGATCTGGACCGTGTCGCCAGGAAGATTAATCCGCTCGTGGATACGCGCCGCAACGCCGACTCTGCCGACGAATCGCGTCAGATCGGAATCCTGATCGTGATCGCCCGTAGCCACGACCAGCGCCACGATCAGCCCCGGCTCCTCGTGGGCTTTGAGCAAGGCGAGGTTTTCAGGCGCTCCCATCTGTACGGCGATCGTGCCGAGAGGGTAGACGATTGTTGAACGGAGCGCCATCAGCGGAAGCGTTGGCGGCAGCTCCGATCGGAGGATCTCTTCCTTTCGTTGCGGCTTGGGCATATGCCAGAATCTAGGGCGGCGTCATGCGATTCGTGAGGGACGTCACCCCCGCGTTCGGCGCTCCGCGACTGTCATCCCCGCGAAAGCGGGGATCCATGTTCCAATGGCCCCTGTCCTCCGTCGGACCAGCCGGTTTTCCTTCTCGCCGCCGATACTTAGCGGCAAGATATTCCCCCTCCACCTACAATGCATGCCCAGACTACTCAGGTCCATAACGTGTGGACTCACGACTCTGCTCTTCACGCCGGCCATCCTCGCCGCGCAGCAGTCCCCGCTACCCGCTGCAACCGGCTTCGATTTCCATCCGACGGGGGTGTCGCTCATAACTGGTTGCAAGGCCGCGATACACCGCGTGAGATCCGAACTGCACGCGGTCGATTCAGTTCAGGCCGAGAAGCGCACTTTCGCAAATACGGTCGGTCGCGCGGAACATGCTACGATGAGCCTCCTCGACTCCGCAGCCGCGTACGCCAATCTCTATCTCGTCTCGCCGGACGCAGAAGTACGTCAGGCGTCGCAGATCTGCTCGCAGCAACTGGCCAAGTTCAGCGTCGATGTGGGCGCCGACAGCAAGATGTACGATGACGCCGTTGCGCTGAGCAAGCCGGGCGTGTTGAACGACCCCGCCCAAAGGAAGGTCGCGGAACTCTACGCGGAGCAGGGTAGACACGCGGGCGCTGGTCTTGATTCAGCGACTCGTGAGCGAGTGAAAGGTCTGTTCAATCGATTGAATGACCTGCAACGCGAGTACGCGGTAGCACTGGCAGCCGATTCCACGACGATCACCATCACTGCCGCGGAATCGAAAGGCATAGCGCCGCAACTCCTTGCAAACCTGAAGCAAGCGCCGAACGGCGGCTATGTTGTCCCGGTCAATGAAGCGACCTCCGGCCCTTTCATGCAGACCGATGCATCGTCAGCCGCGCGCGCGCGCTTCCAGGCTGCGAACTTGCAACGCGGTGGAGCAGACAACGTCAAGCGACTCGAAAGCGCACTCGCGATTCGTGACACGCTTGCGCACCTCTTTGGATTCCCGAACTGGGCTGCGTACCAACTCGATACGCACATGGTCAAGGATCCGACTCGGGTTATTGCATTCCTCAACCAGATCGATTCCGAGCTCTACTCCAAGACGAAAACGGAACTCGCTAATCTTGCAGCCGTCAAGCGCGCCGACGGCGACAATACCGCGCTTCTCAGCAGCGACATATCGTATTACAACGCGATGCTGCGTCGCACCAGGTACAAAGTCGATAACGAGGAAATCCGGCAGTACTTTCCTGTGGACCATGTCATCAGCGGAGTCTTCGGGATCTACGAGCATCTCCTCGGCGTCAAGTTCGACGAGATAACTCCAGCTGATGCGTGGGCGCCGGGAGTTCGCGAGTTCGCAGTATCCGATGCCGCGACGAAGAAACCGCTTGGCTGGATCTTCCTTGATTTGTTTCCGCGACCCAACAAGTACGATCACTTCGCCACTTTCCCGATGCGGCCAGCCGTGCACTGGGCGGATGGTACTTTCGACATGCCCGTCTCGGCGATCGTTGGCAACTGGCCGACCGCCGCACCGGGCAAGCCGGCGCTGCTGTCGCACCAGGATGTTATCACGTTCTTTCACGAGTTCGGCCACCTGATGGACGCCACAATCGTGAACGTTCCATTCCCCACGCTTGTCGGGCTGCGCCAGGACTTTGTTGAAGCACCATCTCAGATGCTGGAAAACTGGATGTGGCAGCCATCCGTACTTGCTCGCGTATCGAGCAACGTCACCACCGGCAAGCCGCTGCCGCCAGACCTGATCGAGCGAATGATCGCGCTACGGCAACTGGGTGCCGGCTATAGCAACTCGGCCCAGGCGTTCTATGCCATGTTTGACATGCGCTTGCACACGGCGACCGGTCCGATCGACACCAAGGTGACTTGGGATTCGCTGCAAGCCCGGATGATGCCGGGGGTGACGTTCACCGGAGCCTACCCGGCGGCCAGTTTTGGGCACCTGATGGGCGGATATGACGCCGGCTACTACGGGTACCTCTGGTCCAAGGCATACGCGCAGGATCTATTCACCCGCTTCGAAAAGGACGGTGTCATGAGCGCGTCGGCAGGCATGGCTTATCGCCACGATATTCTGGAGCCCGGCGGTCTACGCGAGCCCGATGCCCTGTTGCAGTCGTTCCTGGGTCGACCGCTCAATTACGACGCGTTCTACCGTGACCTCGGCATCACGACCCACGCCGCAGGGAGCCCAGCGGGAAAGTGAGCCTCGGCGAGAGCCGATGGACGGGTTGAAGGCGGCCGGGTTGAGAGGCGGGCGGGCGATCCAGATCGTCCGCCCGCTTATCTTTCCGGAATGTTCGAAGAACTCTCAGACAAACTCGAGAACACGTTCGCCAAGCTCCGTGGCCGCGGCGTTCTCACCGAGTCCGACATCAAGGAAGGGCTGCGGGAAGTCCGCCGAGTCCTGCTCGAAGCCGACGTCTCGTTCACGCTGACGCGCGAGTTCCTCGAACGCGTTGAAGCAAAGGCCGTTGGAATCTCTCAGCTGAAGAGCGTCTCGCCGGCCCAGCAGCTGATAAAAGTCGTGTATGAAGAGCTCACGGCCATGCTCGGCGAGCGTCGCGAGGGACTCAAGCTGTCGTCGATTCCGCCGACCGTTGTCATGCTCGTCGGATTGCAAGGCTCTGGAAAGACGACTACCGCTGGCAAGCTTGCCCTCAAGTTGAAAAAGGAAGGGCGCGCCACGAGACTCATCGCTGCCGACGTGTACCGTCCCGCCGCTATCGACCAGCTCGAAACGCTAGGGAAACAGCTCGACATTCCCGTCTATTCCGACCGTTCGACGCAGGATGTCGTGCGCATCGCCAAGGCTGGAATCGAGGCTGCCAAGCGCGACCGTGATCGCGTCGTGATCGTTGATACAGCGGGTCGACTGCAGATCGACGATTCCATGATGCAGGAGCTGCAGCGTCTGAAGAAGGAAATTTCTCCGACCGAGATCCTGCTCGTCGCCGACGGCATGACCGGTCAGGACGCTGTGCGCATCGCGGAGGGATTCGACAAGGCGCTCAACGTCACGGGTGTCATCCTGACGAAGATGGATGGCGACGCACGCGGTGGCGCGGCGTTGTCGATCTACGGAGCTACAAAGAAGCCCATCAAGTACGTCGGTGTTGGCGAGAAATCAGACGCGCTTGAGGATTTCTATCCTGACCGCATGGCGGGCCGGATCCTGCAGCAGGGAGACGTTCTCACCCTCGTCGAAAAGGCCCAGGGCGCATTCGATGCCGCCGAGGCCAAGAAGCTCGAGAAGAAGGTCCGGAAGGAAGGGATGGATCTGGGCGACTTCCTTACGGCGATGAAGCAGATCGAGAAGCTTGGTCCGCTGGAGGGAATCCTGAAGATGCTCCCGGGAGTCAACACCAAGGCTCTCAAGCAGATGAAGTCCGAGCCCAAGCGGCTCAAACATGTGGAGGCGATGATCCTCTCGATGACGCCTGCGGAGCGGCGTGACCCTGGTCTACTCAATGGCTCGCGGCGCGCCCGCGTGGCGCGTGGCTCCGGCCGGACCATCCAGGAAGTAAACCGGCTGCTGGAGCAGTTTCGTGAGATGCAGAAGATGATGAAAAAGATGGGTTCCAAGCCCGGAGGCCGGATGCCGGCACTCCCGGGCATGTTTGGAATGCGCTAACTTCATCAGGCTGTACCGGATGCGCTGCGGATTTGCCGCGGTCGCGATGAGTCCGGCGTTCGACCCGCAACCCCGTTTGGAGCATTCTCATGGTTCGTATTCGTCTCCGCCGCATCGGGCGCAAGAAAGCGCCTGTGTATCGCATCGTCGTCGCCGACTCGCAGAGTCCGCGTGATGGCAAGTTCATCGAGATCATTGGGCAGTATGCTCCGCGTCAGAGCGAGGGCGGTTTGAACATCGAAGAGGATCGCGCGAATTACTGGATGAACGTCGGCGCACAGCCGAGCGACACCGTGCGCTCCTTGCTGCGCCGCGCTGGCATTCTCAAGCGCCGCCACGAAGCGCGCACGGGAAGAACCGTCGTGTCGAAGGCGCCGGCAGTCGAGGAACAGCCCGATCTGTCCAACGTCATCCCGATTTCCGAGGATACCGCTGCCGAGGCATAGCGCTTCGTCAGCGATCGACATTGTTTGGCCGGCCTTGCGCCGGCCTTACTTTTTTAGACGATGCCAGAAAACGCATTCGCGATAATTGGGCGCATTCGGAAGCCACAGGGCATTTGCGGCGATGTGACCGTAGAATTGCTCACGGAAGAACCGGAACGGTTCTTCGCGCCGGGCAGTCGCGTATTTGCCGGCACGATAGATGGCAACGTCGCAAACCACCCGGCAGACCGTCGCAATCCGCTAAGTCGACAGGAATTGCGAATCGAGGAAGCGTCTCCGTATCGTGGCGGACTCATCGTGAAGTTCGACGCTATACCGGATCGCACAGCCGCAGAGATGTGGCGGCAGCGATACCTGTTGGTGCCGGCTGCTGAGATCACGCCTCCAGGCGACGGCGAAGTCTTCATGCACGACCTGCTCGGCATGTGCGTCCGCGGCGACGACGGCCGAGAATTAGGCGAGGTAACAGGCTACTACGAGCTTCCGCAGGGTCTGACGCTCGAAGTAAAGGGTGCCGGTGGCAACATACTCGTACCGTATCGTCCTTCTGTTGTGCGCGAAGTGGATCTTGACGCGCGCGTTGTGCTGGTGGACATGTCGTCCGGGCTCTTCGAATGAAATCGCCGGTGACCGCGGCATGTTGACTATCAATGTCGTAACGATATTCCCCGATTTTTTCACGACCCCCCTCGCACTCAGCATCCCAGCGCGCGCCGCGGCGGCGGGTTCGGTGAAGTATCATGTCGTCGACTTGCGCGATTACACGCACGATCGACATCGTACTGTCGATGACTATCCCTATGGTGGCGGCCCCGGGATGGTGATGAAGCCGGATCCGTTCTTCGAAGCGGTGGAGAGTCTTGGCGCGACAGCGCCGATCGTGCTACTGTCCCCGCGCGGGCGTCGGTTCGAACAGTCTGACGCAATCCGGTTTGCAAACGGATCGGAGCTCACGTTGTTGTGCGGCCACTACAAGGATGTTGATCAACGCGTCGCCGATCACCTTGCGACGGAGGAACTCTCGCTCGGCAATTTCGTTGTGAGCGGCGGCGAGGTTGCTGCGCTCGCGATAATTGACGCAACCGCGCGATTGTTGCCCGGTGCGATGTCCGATCTGGAAAGCGCGTACGGTGATTCCTTTTATCAGGGGCGGGGAATATCTGCGCCGAGCTACACGCGGCCTCCGGATTATCGCGGGCATCCGGTCCCTGAAATTCTCCTCTCTGGAGACCACGCGAAGATTGCGCAATGGAAAAAGGATCAGGAGCGCTGACGAAGCGTTCCCGACGCGCTGCGTTCAACTATTTCCGCGGTCCCGGAATACGGTTCGGCCGCCCGCTGTTGTCCGGGGGAATACCGGACTCGGTTGAGCCCTTCGCGCTCACTGCCATGCTGCAATACTGGTTTGCTGCAAGGGAGGCGGGGTCGAGGCGCACCATGGTCACGACGTTTGGAATGGAGGCCACGTCTCGACTCCACTGCAGAAATTGATTGGTGGCGAAAGTCTCTGCCTCGATGGTGTAGGCACCGAGCGGAACGTTCTCGAATACAAATTCTCCGTTGTCGTTGGTGCGAGTAGTATCGCGACGGAGCGCCATCAGCGTCGTTAGAAGATTCACGTCCTTTGCCATCTTCGTTCCGGTCCAGTCGATTCCCGATGGCGTTGCAATCTCGTCTCTCGCCTGCAACCACGTGTTCTTGTCTGCCTGCCACGCTGTACACGCGGAGTCGCGCGTCGCTTCGGTCGTTGCATCGATCGTCCAGAGAGTTACCTGTACGTTGCTCGCCCCGACCGTATCGCCCGACATAGTGGTAGCTGTTACAACGCCGCGTACCGTCCCGCTCGGAAGTCCCGACGCCTGTGCTTGAGCCGGTTTTGATTGCGTGGCTGCAGTCAGAAGAACTCCAGCCACGCAAGTCAGCGTCGCAACCGAACGGTACAGGCGGAAACGGGGCGGCATCGCCGCTGACGTTTCGCGGATCAGCCTGAAATCAATTCCTAGCGTCGCCGCCGTCCGCCGCCGTCGGACGGAATTGGCGCGACGTACTCTACTGTGACTCGAACTGGATTGCCCTTGACCGTTGGCGTCGAATAGCGAAGCTTCGAGACGATGGTGCGTGCGGCGTCGGCCGTGACTGCCGTTCCGGTTGTCGATTTTACGATCACAGTCGATTGGTCCGGGACTCCCTTGGCGTCGACGACGAAATCAATCGTAACGGTTCCGTTCTGCGCGGCTGACGGCGATGCATCTACTGCACCGCTGAGGAGCTTGAGAGGCGCGTCGAGGTCGCTCAAGTTGTACGCCTGGCCGGACCCAGCGCCACCGTCCGGAAGCGGGCAGTACTGGTTTTCGGTCAGCGTCGTGGCGTCGAGATCGACGCGTGTTTTTCTGCCAGGTATCACTGGCGCGTCCTTGCTCCATTGCAGGAACTTGTTGTTCGCAAAGGTCTCGGCTTCGACCGTGTACGCGCCGAATGGAACGGATGCGAAGATGAACTCTCCGTTTGCATCCGAGCGAACAGTGTCGCGCCTGAGTGCCAGGAGTGAATTCAGATGGGTAAGATCGTTCCCAACTGCGGTTCCCGTCCAGTTCACTCCTGAAGGAGACTCGACCTCGCCTTTTGCCTGCATCCAGATCGTCTTGTCGGCCAACCACATGGCGCATGCGGAGTCGCGTTTCGCTTCAGTGGTGGCATCGGTGGTCCAAAGCGTTACCAGGATGTTTGCGCCTTTGACGACCTGTCCGTTGGCCGCGGCTGCGGTGATACTTCCGGTAACGCTACCGGCTGGCATCTGGGCTCGGCTGGCAGTGGGAGCTGCGACCAGGAGAGCCGCGCAGGATAGGCAGGCTATTGCGACTGGAAACGGGCGGCGGACGGGCATGGAAAACGGGGTAAAAGTATGTATTGAGGAGACTCAAAAAATGCAGGGCAGCCAAATATCCCGCCAGAGGGGGCTCACGGCCCAATTCGGCACTAAATCCAGTGGTGCGTGCCGGGCGCGGCGCACTGGGCGTAGGCCTGCCTGCTCCTATTGCAGTTACCCCCTGAGCCGGCTATTTTCAAAGACTGTCCCCGAAAACGCCGAGAATATTCCATGCACGCCTTCAGTGAAACCCAGAAAGAGTGGTTACGTAGCGATGTCCCCCCGTTCCGGGCAGGCGATACGGTACGTGTGAACGTCCGGGTCAAAGAGGGTGACAAGGAGCGCGTTCAGGCCTTTGAGGGTGTATGCCTCGCCCGTCGCGGCGCCGGTGTCTCAGCGAGCTTTACGGTCCGCAAAATCTCCAACGGTATTGGGGTAGAGCGCATCTTTCCGCTTCATTCGCCAATGCTCGCAGACATTACAGTCGTGCGTCGTGGTCGAGTACGCCGTGCGAAGCTTTTCTATCTCCGGGCATTGACCGGCAAGGCTACGCGCATCAAGGAGCGCAAGGCTAAACCCGCGTCCGCACCGGCCGCCAAGGCCTGATGCGCTGGGGCCCTGTGGAGCGTGAGTTACGCTCCGCTGGCGGGCTCCTTCTGGCTGGAGTTGATGAAGTCGGACGGGGCCCGCTCGCGGGCCCCGTTGTCGCATGTGCCGTCGTCATGGATCCGGATGCGGCGACAATCAACGGTGTGGCCGATTCCAAAACCGTAGGCGCTGCCGAACGACGCGAGCTGGCGGTCAAGATTCTTGCGCGGGCAATCTGCGTTGGGCTTGGCGCCGCGTCCGTACGCGAAATTGATCGGTTGAATATCTACCATGCGAGCACGCTGGCGATTCGACGCGCTATCGGGAAGCTGCGTATCGTCCCGAATTACGTGCTTCTCGACGGTTTGCCGATTCGAAGCCTTGAGATTGAACACCGGGCGATCGTTGGTGGCGATGCGACCTGCTACAGCATTGCATGTGCTTCGATTGTCGCAAAAGTTACGCGAGATCGTCTCATGGTCTCGCTTGCCCGGCGTTATCCGGCGTATCTTTGGGAGCGCAATGTTGGCTATGGCACGTCGGCGCATCTGTCGGCGCTCACATCCGCCGGGCCGACCGTTCACCATCGCAAGAGTTTCGGCCCTGTGGCACAGTGCAAGATTCAGTTCCCCTCGTAGGCGTCATCATGGGCTCCCAATCGGATTGGGAGACCATGACTCACGCCGCTGCGACGCTCGAGCAACTCGGCGTCCCGTTTGAGAAGCGCGTCGTCAGCGCACACCGTACGCCCGACTTGCTATTTGAATATGCGTCGGGCGCCGCCGAACGCGGGCTTGAGGTGATCATAGCTGGCGCCGGCGGTGCAGCTCACCTGCCCGGAATGTGCGCTTCCAAGACGGCGTTGCCTGTGCTGGGTGTTCCTGTAGAATCCAAGGCGCTGCACGGGATCGACTCGCTGCTTTCGATTGTTCAGATGCCAGCGGGGATTCCAGTTGCAACACTTGCGATCGGTCGCGCTGGCGCTGTAAACGCGGCGCTTCTGGCCGCAGCGATAGTCGCCAACCGGCATCCCGAATTTCGCGACGCGTTGTTACAATTTCGCGCTGCACAGACGCAGAAAGTGCTGGATTCCCCAGAGCCGATCGGCGGCGTCTGATGGCATGGATTCTGAGGAAACTGTTGCGCTGGTTAGTTGGGTGGCTGATTCCGTAATGGAAGTATCTTCGCGCGGGGCGGCCAACGTGCGTGTCGGCATACTGGGCGCGGGACAGCTCGGCCAGATGCTCGCGCTTGCCGGAATACCGCTTGGGATGCGGTTCACCTTTTTCTCGCCGACAGCGAGCGAGTCAGCCGAGGCAGTCGGCGACGTTGTCGTCGGGGAATACGACGACTTCGAAGCGTTGCGGAAATTTGCAGAGCGCGTCGATGTGGTGACCTACGAGTTTGAGAACGTATCGTCGGAGGCTGTATCTGTGATCGAAAAGATTCGCCCGGTCTGGCCGCCGCGAGCCGCCCTCTTTACATCGCAGGATCGTGGGTCCGAGAAAGCGATGTTCACGCAGCTTGGCATCCCGGTCGCTCCATTTCGGCTCGTTGACTCGATCCAGGATCTCGAAGGGGCTGTGCATGCGATCGGGTTGCCGGGCATCCTCAAGACGCGCCGGCTTGGCTACGACGGGAAGGGGCAGGTACGGCTCCGCTCGCGGTCGGATACTGAGCCAGCCTGGAACGAACTTGGCCCGGCGCCGCTCATATACGAAGGCTTCGTGGACTTTGAGCGGGAGTTGTCGGTGATAGCTGTGCGATCGCGGGATGGAGTTACGGTCTGCTATCCAGTCTCCGAGAACCATCATCGCGATGGAATCCTGAGAGTCTCCTACGCGCCAGCGAAGGGTCTCCCGGACTCGAAGCGGCTCCAGGCCGAGGGCTTTGCGCGCGCTCTCGTCGATTCGCTCGGATATGTGGGTGTGTTCGCGATCGAGATGTTCGACACGGCAGACGGACTCGTCGTCAACGAAATGGCTCCGCGCGTTCATAATTCTGGTCACTGGACGATTGAAGGCGCTGAGACGAGCCAGTTCGAGAATCACGTGCGCGCAATTTGTGGCTTGCCACTCGGTGATTGTGGCCCGGTTGGCCACTCGGCGATGTTCAACCTGATTGGTGAACACCCCGACATCACTCGCGTACTCGCCGTTCCGGACGCTCACCTGCACCTGTACGGCAAGACCGAGCGCGCGGGACGCAAACTCGGTCACGTGACTATAAGATCCCGTACCAGCGAAGACGTGCGACGGCATGAAGCGTCGATTCGTGCGATACCATTGATCGGCTAGCTAGTTCGACGTGATCAACTCCTCGACCTTCGCGTTTACGACGCTTGCGTTTACGTCGCTGCTTGCGATTGTAAATCCGTTGAGTGCAGTTCCGTTATATGTCACTGCTACTTCGGATCTCAACAAGCGTCAGCGCGCATCGACACTTCGTATTGCAGTCGCAACCGGAATCATTGCCCTCGTGGCGTTCGGGTTGGCAGGAACGTACATACTGCGATTTTTCGGGATCACGACTTACGCGTTTCGGATTGCTGGTGGTCTGATCTTTCTCGGGATCGGTAGCGACATGCTCAAGGCGCGCAAATCGCGCGACCGCACGAGTCGCGGGGAACAGGAAGCCGCAGAGCAGAAGTCCGACGTTGGGATCATCCCGCTCGGCATTCCCACGCTTGCCGGACCCGGGTCGATTACCACCGTGATCACGCTCACCGCGCAGGCGGATAACCGCGTGCAACTGGTTGGATTGTACGGAGCGATTATCGGAGTCATGGTGCTCTCATGGATGGTGCTCGCTGTTGCTCCATTCATTGTCAAACGGGTAGGTCGTACCGGAATGAACGTGATGACGCGACTGATGGGTCTGTTGATCATGGTCATCGGCGTCCAGTTCATCATCGAGGGTGTCCGCACGGTCGCGTTGGATATTCTGCGTCAGGCCTGATGTCCGACGACGTTTTGGACAGCGACGAAACCAGGGGGCCCGTATTTCTTGACAGAACCGGGCGACGCTGGCCCAGGGTGCGCCGATTTGCAACATTGATCGGTGTCATTACGACACTGCTTTTGCTGTCGCTAGCTGCAATCGTTCTGCTCGCTCCGCCCGTTCTTCCGGCATTCAATCCGGCTTCCAACTCCGTCACGCCCAGATTCGTCGGCAAACGGCAGAATCGAATACGGCGCTCCAAGCGCGGTGAGTTATACGCCGCTCTTCAGGTACAGCGCACGGCAAGATCCATCCGGGACGCCGCCGCAGCGATTGAGCGTCAATTGTCGGGTGCGCCGAGCACGCGGCAGATCCGTGCTGGCTTTTACGTATGGTGGGCTGATAACTCGCTCGCGTCGTTCCGTCGAAACTATGATGATCTCGACTGGATAGTGTCCGAATGGGGATATCTGTCGCCTGCCGGTGACAGCATCGACGTAAGTATGATCCAGAAGGACACCAGCTTCTTCGGTGTGTACGACTCGATCCCGGCGCATCCCAAGGTCCTCCTTCTGGTCAACAACATCGACCGGAAGACGCAGCTGTTCAGCTCTGCCGGCGTCACTGCGATGCTCGCCACCCCGTCGATGCGCGCGAAGGTGCAGAACCAGATTGTGTCGACGATTCTGCGTTACAAGTTTGCGGGTGCGGCAATCGATTTCGAAAACGTGCCTGCTGCATCAATGTCGCAGTTTGTTGAATTTCAACGCGAACTCGGCACGATGTTGCACTCGCATGGGCTTCTTCTGACACAGACCGTGTCAATCAATTCCGACCCGCGCGATCTCAAGCGATTTTCAACCGTAAACGACTATCTGTTCCTCATGCTCTACGACGAGCACTATGGAAAGGGAGATCCGGGACCAGTCGCGAGTCAGCAGTGGTATGTGGATCGCGCGCGCGAAATGCTGCGAAGCGTTCCGGCCAGCAAGGCGATCTTCGCACTCGGCGCGTATGGGTACGACTGGAATGATGCAGGTCCAGCCAATTCTGGAGAGACCTACACCTTTCAGGAGGTTCTGGCCAAAGGGCGCGACAATCCCGGAAGCTCACGTATGGGGTTTGACCGCGAGTCGTTGAATCCGTACATGACCTGGACTGACCCGGATTCCACTGATCATCTGGTCTGGTATCTGGACGGGGCGAGCGCATACAATCAGGTTCGGGCGGAGCGCGCCCTCGGCGCGGCGGGCTACGCGGTCTGGCGCCTGGGTGCAGAAGACCCTGCATTATGGAAGACCGTCGCAGCTAACCGACGGGGTATGAAACCGAGTTCATCGGCGACGGCGAGATACTTCAGATCGTAGCCTCGCCTAGAAGCGGTAGCCGCATTGTGTCGGCAGATACTGCCGGTGGCGTAATAACCGGTGAGCGGATTGTCGCATACCCGTCGCCGTATATCGTACGTAAATATGGTCAGTCGGAACATGAGGTTGCGCTCACCTTCGACGATGGACCGGATGGTACCTGGACGCCGCAGATACTTGACACACTCAAGTCGCGCAACGTAACGGGCACATTCTTCGTGATCGGGCGCAACGTCGAAGCCCACATCTCGCTGATGCGTCGGATAGTACGTGAGGGGCATCTGTTCGGCAATCATACATTCACGCACCCGAATCTCGCACTTACTTCAAATTTCGTTACCCGCCTGGAAATCGACGCGAATCAGCGGTTGCTCGAGGCTGTGTTGAACAAGCGCTCCTATTTCTTTCGTCCGCCGTATTTCGGAGACGCCGAGCCGACAACAAACGACGAATTGATCCCGGTTGACGTCGCGAGCAGGCGCGGGTATGTGACGGTAGGTCTGCACATTGACGCGGAGGATTGGCAACCAATCTCCGCAGCGCAGATCGTGAAGAATGTGCTGGATCAACGGTATTACGGTGGGACGATAACGGCTGGCGGTTTGCGCTCCGGCGGGAACGTCGTATTGCTGCACGACGGCGGCGGTAACCGGGCGCAGACAGTTGCTGCGCTCGGCCCAATAATAGATTCGATCCGGGCGCACGGCGACACGCTTGTGCCACTGTCGCAACTCGCCGGTATTTCCAAGGCCGACGCAATTCCAGGTCTTCCGCCACGAAGCGAGTTGACGCGTACCGTCGAACTCGCAACGTTTTCGATCGTCAGTGGATTGGAGTGGACGTTGTACTGGCTGTTCTTCATTGCAGTGGTCGTCGGCGCGATTCGACTTGTCGTCATAATCATGCTGGCACTGTATCAGCGGTATCACCGACGCAAACCTGAGCCGCATTACACTCCGCCGGTCACTATCATTGTCCCGGCGTACAATGAAGAGCGTGTCATTGGCGCTACGATTCGAAGCCTGCTCAATCAGTCATACGAGGGCGAGCTCGATGTGGTTGTGGTGGATGATGGATCGCCGGACGCAACGTACGAAGTAGTGTCGCGGGAGTTCGGTGACGACCCCCGGGTCACGGTGTTCAGAAAGGAAAACGGCGGAAAGGCGAGTGCGCTCAACTTTGGAATCGTTCGGTCACGCGGGGAAATCATCGTCTGCCTCGACGCGGACACACAGTTTATTCCCTCGACGGTAGCGCGCCTTGTTGCTCCGCTCAGTGATCCCGCCGTAGGGGCGGTGGCTGGCAACGCCAAGGTTGGCAATCGACACAATCTCGTCACGCGCTGGCAAGCACTCGAGTATGTCACGAGTCAGAATCTCGAACGTCGCGCGTTTGCCGTGTTGAACGCTATCACAATTGTTCCGGGAGCAGTCGGCGCCTGGCGGAAGTCCTACGTACAGGCTGTTGGCGGATTCAGCGATGACACGCTCGCCGAAGACCAGGATTTGACATGGGCGCTCGGGAAGGAAGGCGTGCTCGTAAGGTATGCTGACGACGCAATCGCTTACACCGAAGCACCAGACACGCTGAAGACGCTCATCCGCCAGCGCTTTCGCTGGTCATTCGGCACGCTGCAGTCGATCTGGAAACACAGACACATAACATTTCGGCCAAAGTATGGAGCGCTCGGTATGATCGCGATGCCGAATGTCTGGATTTTTCAGCTCTTTTACACGGCCATCTCGCCGCTTGCAGACATCCTGTTCGCGTGGAGTTTGTTGTCGGTGCTGTTGGCCCGCTATCAACACGGCGATCGATACGCGCTGAGCAACCTTGAGGATGTGCTGAAGCTGTATCTGATCTTCCTGGTCGTGGACTGGTTGGCTGCGGTGGTGGCGTTTCTCATGGAGCCCGGAGAAGAAAAAGCTCTCACGTGGCTGGTTATCATTCAGCGTTTCGTATTCCGGCAGACCATGTACTGGGTTGTCATCAAGTCGATCGCGGCCGCGCTCCGGGGCCATGTCGTCGGCTGGGGCAAACTCGAGCGGAAAGGGATGACATTATTGCCGACGACGGTGCAAACACCTGTTCACAGGTCGGATGCCCCTCCTCCAGTAGCTCCGGCCTGATATAACGCAACTCAGCGTCAGCCGGCGGGTAGAGTGATTGGCGTCGCGCGTGGCTGAGGATCCTGGATTGACTGCTCGGTGAGAAGCGAACTGGTAATGCAACGCATTGCTGCATTGTTTACGCTTCTGGTCCATGGTGCGTAGACAGGACGGGTTGGCGGCGAGGAGAGTGCTTAACGCAACCGTGTGCTATTCGTCTCATCTTGTGGGAAGCCACGCAACCATTTTCGCGGCTGCGCCGTCTAACTGGCAACCAATCAATCCTACCTAGGCTACAGTGACCTCCTCCATCCGGGAAATAATGCGCGCAGAGCTGGGCGACGCATATGTCATCGAGCGAGAGCTCGATGGCGGGATGAGTTGCGTTTTTGTAGCGGAAGATCGGGAGCTATCCCGACGTGTCGCAATCAAGGTACTCCATCCGCAGCTTGCCGCGTCCGTGTCCATTGAAAGATTTCGGCGAGAAATTCTGACAGTCGCTGCGCTGCAGCATCCGCACATAGTCGGAGTGCTGCGCACGGGGACGGCGAATGGATTGCCGTACTTCATCATGCCTTACGTGGATGGCGAATCGCTGGCTGAGCGGCTCGTTCACGGCAGGTTGAGCGTCCGCGACTCCGTCGCGATACTGAAGGACGTCGCCCGGGCGCTGGCGTTCGCCCACGATCGTGGGGTGGTCCACCGCGATATCAAGCCTGGCAATATCCTGCTCGCCGGCGGGTCCGCAATGGTCACGGACTTTGGAGTCGCAAAGGCACTTTCGTCCGCGCGTCGCACAGGCCCCGGCGATCCCGCGCTTGGCTTGACGACAGACGGCAGTTCGATCGGCACCGTCCTTTACATGGCTCCGGAGCAGGTTGCCGCAGACCCGGATATCGACGGTCGGGCGGACATTTATGCACTTGGCGCCACTGCATACGAGATGCTCACCGGCGCACCACCATTTGCCGGGCTTCACGCGCGTGCCATGCTCGCGGCGAGAATGAGCTCACTTCCTCCGATGATATCGTCGGTCAGAAACGACGTCCCGGCGGATCTGGAAGATTTGATAATGGCGTGTCTTGCGGCCGATCCGGATCACCGCCCAGCGACCGCTCAGGCAGTTGTCGATGCGCTCGAACTCCCGGGCGTTGTGAGCGGTGAATTCGTCCGGATTCCGCGCAAGACGTCGGGGCGCGGTTTCGCTGCGGTAGGTGCCGCCCTCGCTCTCATTGCAATAGTTGGCGCTGGTGTCGCCACCAGCAAGAGCCACCCTGAGGCTGGTCGTGCGATCAAGACGGCCGCCATGGCCTCGCCGCTTGGTGAGATCGCCGTCGTCCCGTTCGTCGATCTTGGATCTGACTCGGGCGACGCGAACGTAGCGATCGGCATCACCAACGCCGTTGCGGACAATCTCACCAGGTCGGCGAATCTCAAAGTGATCTCGCCGACGGCATCTGCCGCACTGGTAAGAGAGATTCGATCCGGCACGGTGAAGCCAACGAAGTCCACGCCGCAGCTACTACTTGAAGGTACGGTTCAGCGGGAAGGGTCCAAGCTGAGAGTCACGGCGCGCCTCAGCAATGCCTCGGACGGTGTCATGCGCTGGGCCGATGTGTACGATCGCGACGGACGCGACCTGTTCAAAGTGACCGATGACATTGCTGCGGCCATAGTTGCCTCACTGAACCATCCGGCAGCCTGAGTCGTATTCCAGCGTTTTAGCGCTGTTTGAGCCCGAAGTTGAGGGGCGCGCAATCACCCAACTGGAACTCTTGGGTCTGATTTTTTATTGATGTTTTTTTAGTGCTGTAAACCCGTAGTAATTATCGGTGCTGAAGCGCAGCGTGAACAACCGCTCGAACGTACCGTGGGTGATGACTTTCTCCGCAATATTCTGGCGCTCGCTCGTAGCGATTTCAACAGTCGCTGGCTGCGGCTGCGCGGTTGGGACTCCGACTGTTAATGGTGTAGCCGGGGCACCCCCTTCTCCCGCCCGGAGCTGGACCCCTCCGAACAAGGGTCTTGCCCCGGAACCGCCTCAATCTGTGGCACCGATTCCACCCGATCTGCTTGGGCGCGCCAACCAGCTCACCCTTGGCGACGTAATTGACCTTGCGCTCAGGAACAACCCGGTCACGCGTGTGTCGTGGGCGCAAGCTCGCGAGGCGGCGGCAACCTACGGCGCGACGCGTGGGTCATTCTTTCCGTCGATCACGGGCAGTGCAACGGTATCGCGAACCAAGTCCGTTCCCGTCAACGGTGGAACTTCGATTGAACGGACGTTGGTAAATCCTGCGCTCACTCTCAATTATTTGCTCCTAGATTTTGGCGGACGCAGCGGTTCCATCGAACAGGCGCGGCAGAACCTTTTCGCCGCCGATTTGACCCACAACGCAACGCTGCAGAATGTCGTCCTGCAGGTTGAATCTGCGTATTTCACGTACATGGCGAACTCGGCGTTGCTCGGCGCGGAGCGGTCTGCGATTGCGGAGGCACGCGCCAATCTTTCGTCTGCTGAGCAGCGCGACAGCGTTGGACTTGCGACGATCGCCGACGTGTTGCAGGCGCGCACTGCATTGTCGCAGGAACAATTGAACCTGGAGTCCATTCAGGGAAGCCTTCAGACCGCGCGCGGGAATCTCGCCGCCGCAATGGGAATTCCCGCGAACGTTTCTTACGATCTCGGTCCACTCTCGAGCGCGGTCCCGGTGCGAGCGGTTTCAGTGACGGTTGATAGTCTCATCGCGGACGCGCTTGCCCGCAGACCAGATCTTGCCGCGGCGCGCGCCGCGGCAGCCTCCGCGGCTGCGGAAGTTCGGGTCGCGAAATCGGCAATGCTTCCGGCGCTGACATTCGGAAGTACCGCGGCTCGGACCTATGCCGATCCAACAAAATACGCGGGAGGTTCATATGGCCTCTCGCTTGGTGTTTCGGTTCCCATATTCAGTGGCTTCACGCAACAATACGATGTTGCCGCCGCCAGGGCGCGAGCAGACGCCGCGACGGCTCAGGCGGACGTACTTCGTCAGCAGGTGACGACACAGGTATTTACATCGTACTATGCGCTCCAGACGTCGGGTCAGCGCGTCACCACAGCGGATGCGCTTCTCGCAAGCGCCGAGCAATCCGAACAGGTAGCAGCGGGCCGCTATCGGGAAGGCGTCGGAAGCATTATCGATCTACTCACCGCGCAGTCCGCACTCGCGAATGCGCGCGCTCAACAAGTTCAGTCACGCTGGCAGTGGTATACGGCACTCGCACAGCTCGCTCGCGATGCCGGTGTACTCGGTACGCGTGGTGAGACTCCCTTTCCATTCGCGTCTCAGCCCGGACCGAATCTCTCGATACAGAACGAGCCGTACCTATGAGTCATAGACTGTCGTTGTTGTCCGTTGCTGGCACTGTAGCCCTCGTTGTCAGCGGTTGCGCCAAGGCACCGCCTCCGAGGCAGGGAAAGATCCCGGTCGTAGTTGCTACCGCATCGCGAACCGAAGTGCCGTACACGTTGAGCACGAACGGGATCGTCGAACCGCTCCAGACGGCCGCCGTTGAAGCACAGGTAGGAGGAATCCTGAAGCGTGTCGCATTTACGGAAGGCCAGGACGTAAAGGCTGGCGATGTATTGTTCGAGATTGATGCTCGACCGTATGTTGCTGTGCTGGATCAGGCACGCGGTCAACTTGCTCGTGACCAGGCCCAGGCTGCCAGTGCGGCGCGAGACTCAGCGCGCTACTCCGCACTTGTTCAGAGGGATTACGTTACCCGGTCGCAGGCCGATCAGGTAGCAGCCACGGCGGCGTCGGCAGCAGCTACAGTCGACGCAGATCGAGCAGCAGTCGAGCGCGCTCAGGTCGATGTGTCCAACTGCACAATCCGCGCGCCGATATCGGGTCGCACCGGAGCGTTGCTCGTCCGCCAGGGGAATCTTGTGAAGGCGAACGCGTCGACTCCGATGGTCGTGATCAACCAGATCCAGCCCATTCTTGTCCGCTTCGCTGTCCCGCAGGGAGATCTGCCGGATATCCAGCGCTACTTTGGCGCCGGCAAGCCGCTAGCTGTGCAGGCGCTCGCTTCGGAAGGTCCCGGATCCACGCTTGATGGCACACTTGCATTCGTCGATAACAACGTGGATTCCACTACCGGCACGGTGCTCCTTAAAGCCAGGTTTGCGAACACCGCGACGCGACTGTGGCCGGGACAATTCGTAGATATTTCACTACGTCTCTACGTGGATCCAAATGCGCTCACCGTTCCGTCCGCAGCCGTGCTGACGGGCCAGAATGGATCTTACGTGTTTCTGATCGACGCGGAGGGGAAGGCGCGGCAGCAGTCGGTGCAAGTTGCCAGAACTGCCGATACGTTATCCGTAATCGGTACCGGACTGAAACTTGGCGACCGGGTAGTCACCGACGGACAGTCCCGTCTGGTTGCCGGGTCGAGCGTGGTGATCCGACCCGCCGGACCCGCGGAGGCGACGGGGGCAAGTTCAGACTCGCGTGCTCCAGATGCCTCAAGTTCCGGAGCGGGTTCTGACCCGACTTCGAGTGGACATGGCGGAAAAGGAACCAGCCGTCCCACCGGCGGCACCAGGTCCCCGGGGCAAAAAACATGACCGCGTTATTCATTCGGCGACCGATCATGACGACTCTCGTCATGATCTCCATTCTGTTTTTTGGTGTTGTGTCGTACCAGCGCCTGCCGGTCTCCGACCTTCCGTCGGTTGATTTCCCCACGATCAGTGTCAGTGCGAGTCTCCCGGGTGCAAGCCCTGAGACAATGGCCTCGTCCGTTGCGACTCCGCTGGAGAAACAGTTCTCAACGATTGCTGGTATCGACAACATGACGTCGACGAGCCAGCTTGGGTCGACCTCGATCACGATTCAGTTTACTCTCGATCGCGACATCGACGCCGCCGCTCAGGACGTGAACGCCGCGATATCGCAAACGCTGCGAAGTCTGCCCCTTGGGATTCTTCCCCCGTCCTACCGAAAGGTCAATCCAGCAGATTCACCGATCCTGTATCTCGCGCTCACGTCCAACACAATGCCGCTGTCGAAGCTGGATGAATACGGCGAGACAGTAATGGCTCAGCAGATTTCCATGACCCCGGGTGTGGCGCAGGTACAGGTATACGGTTCGCAGAAGTACGCAGTCCGCATCCAGCTGGATCCGACATCACTCGCGAGTCGAGGGATAGGTATCGACGAAGTCGCCGCCGCAATAAGCAAGCAGAATGTGAACATGCCGACGGGGACGCTCTGGGGCCCCAATCGCGCATACACTGTCGAAACCAATGGGCAGCTTCAGAACGCCGCACAGTTCCGCCAGATGGTCGTTGCATACAAGAATGGTGCTCCCGTCCACCTGAGTGAGTTGGGGCAGGTTCTGGATGACGTCGAGAACAACAAAACTGCGAGCTGGTACAACGGCGAACGCTCCGTTGTTCTCGCCGTACAGCGGCAACCGGGTACCAACACCGTCGCGGTCGCACAGGGCGTGAAGGACTTGCTCGCCTCGTTGCGCACGCAGATCCCGGCCAGCGTACAGATACATACCCTGTACGACCGTTCCCAATCGATTGAAGCGTCAGTCGATGATGTCAAATCAACACTCGTGCTGACGCTGTTCCTCGTGATCATGGTGATCTTCCTGTTCCTGAGGAACATTTCGGCAACCGTAATCCCCAGCCTCGCGCTTCCGATGTCACTTGTCGGAACATTCGCGGTGATGTACCTGCTCGGCTACTCGCTGGACAATCTGTCATTGATGGCGCTGACGCTCGCTGTCGGCTTCGTCGTCGACGATGCGATTGTCATGCTCGAGAACATCGTCCGACATATGGAGATGGG